>ERZ808028.244-NODE-244-length-54313-cov-5.121082_pt1 | contig 54313 bp, 33 predicted proteins | sample MGYA00380184_ERZ808028 | MGnify/ENA primary metagenome ERZ808028 (study PRJEB31490, sample SAMN06133397) | mouse gut metagenome | isolation source: J8_1 | host: mice | place: China: Chengdu | collected 2015-05 ... | reverse complement strand
CATTACATGGATAACCGTTTTCTGTTAACAGTTCTAATTGAACGCCATTGATACCCGGATCATCATTTACGCCATCTCCATCGAAATCAGTTGTTAATTCCGATAAAATGTTTCGACTACCATTGATGATACGTTCATATTTCGCTTCATCTTGCTTTCCATTAGCATTAGCATCGTACCAGACATAATCTCCGATATATCCTCGTTTGCTTGGCGCATCTGTAAAGATACCTGATTCATTTGAATCACCGATAAGGTAATTGATACCTTCTCCTGCCAATGGAGGATTTGGCACACCGTTATAGTTAATAACTGCACTTGCCATTGTATTCCAGCCTGTAAATGCCTGATATTCACTTGGTACTGTGTCAACAAGAATATCACCTTTGAAGATCGGTAAGTTCAATGGTGTTTGCATACTATATTTTAATTCATATCGTCCGCCACCATAAACAACATATTTTCCCGGATCTTTCATTTTAATTAAGATTGTACGAATGCCTTTAATCAATTCTTCTGAATTTGGAGCTTTAAGAATATCTGACAATTTCACAAAATCAGTATTTAGAACACTATCAGCTGTATCAGTATTGATGTTCTCATAGAAACGGCTAATACTACGACTATTAACGTCCGGTATAATCGGTAATCCATTTTCATCGTATTTTAACTGATATGAGCCATCGGCATTCTTTTCTAATGGACCAACATAAACATCATATTCACTTGGTTCAATCTTGTAGTATTTCATCTCTGTATCAGTTGGCTGTACTAATGAATATGCATACAATTCAATAGATGAAGGAATAAGCCAACCATTCCATTGAGAATTACGTTTTTTAGCTTTGTAGTTACCATCAGCTGCATCAAAGCTTCCTGTGATAACTTCATCACCTTTATATGGCAAGATATCAAATAATACCGGAGCCATATAGTCTGGCTGACCTGCCGTATTTAAACTCTGAATACCACTTGTAAAGGTGTAAATACCACCCTCTTGGACAGGGATTGGTTTTGTTGATTCAACGTTAGTTGAGTTCAGATCGGTAGAAGCACGTTTACGACGCTGAACAACTGTATTCGCCGCAAAGCTTACTGCACCGGAATTTAATTCCAATACTAACTCGTTGACGTCTTTGTTGTTATTAACATCGTATCTATCTGCTTTAACCCCTACCATTGAAGGAACTTCATTAAAGCCACCTTCTCCGTTATCTTCTAAGGTTGGTAAACGCCCGGCGATGAAGTTTCCTTCTTTCATCGCATACCCCTTAGCTTGCATATCTTCCGGATTTGTTGTACTTAATCCATCACTGATGCTTGCAAGGAATTCAATAACAACTCTTTGTCCCGGTTGCAATTTACCACTGAATGAGAATGTAATTGTATTACGTTCATTACCGCTATCGACTTTCTTTCTAGTAAAGTATGGATCGCCTTTAAGTGATAAGAGAACTTTATCATCATCTTGACGAGAAGTCGTCGTATCCGGATCTTTCAATGGGTACTTATTTCCATCTGTATCTTGGATATATGCTGTCCATTGAAGATTTGACTGAATCTTCGTTAAGTCATTGGAATTCTTAGTTTCATAATTAGGATCCAATGGCGTTCCATCAACACCGCTATCTTTATCGTAAGGAACATAACGGAAGTTCGTTGCAAGGATTGGTTCTCTGTAAGGTAGAGCCACGGTAATCGTTGGATTACTTAAAATGTCTTCCTTTTCAGGAATAGCATTCTCATCTAAGAGTTCCTGATTAACATTGAATAATTCCAATTTATGCTTAACTATTCTACTAATACTTAAGTCGAAAATCAATGAATCACTCCATGTGTATTTACCTGCGGTACGTTTCAAGTATTTAGTGCCTGCATAGAAATCCATAACCGGAAGTTCAGAAGATACTTGATATCCACAGCGATAGCTATTTGGAGCTAATGAACCGTTTTTACTATCAGAATGTTTTGCCCAAGCTGATGTGAAGAAGTTCAAGTATTGAGCATCACCTTTGTTGTCCACAAATTCAGTGAATACAGAAATTCTAATAGAATTATCTAAGATATTCTGACTAAATGGGAATTCATGAAGTCCCTCTTTAGTATATGGCAAGACTGGGTCAACATCATTGATTTCTTCTTTCTCAGGTGTTGTATCATCGGCATCAACATCTAATCTAAAGCCTTTTGGTACGGCATAATGCTCCGGATCATCTTTATGTTGAACAACCCAAATCACTTGCGATACATTAAGGGCATCTGGTATATTCAGCTCTTGATTTGTATTTATTGCTGAACCACCCGGATTGAGTAAAGTCCATGAGCTATTAACATCATCTATAATATCTTGGGTAATATTTTGATAATTCTCTTGTGTGTTTTTACTGTTCACATAAACATATACTCTTAAATTCTTTTCTAACTCTTCTTTATACTTCGCATCATCAGGTACTTCCCATTTTCCTGTTGTTATACGATCAACTTCGAGTTTAATTCTTGGATCAGGCGCTGCGGCCATTTGCGAAGATGGCAACAACTTACTTCTATATGGTAAGTTAAATTGAGTTACAAATCGATTGACAGCACCTTCATTTAAGATAGATTGGTTTAAAACCATCTCTTGTGTTTCTGATAATCTGAAGACGCTATCTCTTGATGGAATTTCTCCGGTAATTGGTTCTGGTGCTAGTATACGTCTTACTCTGACTGTATTTGCGCGAACGGTCATATCCGGTTGCGTAATCTTAAATCCACCAACTGTATCATAACTATAAATTTCAGATGGTACTTTAGCTAAACTGTCACCATCGAAATCGAAATCATGACCATCATCTTTTTTAATAGGTTCATCAGGTGAAATATTTTCAAATTCAATCGTTTTAATATCCTGCTCACTGTATGGGTGTGCGTTTGGATCTACCGGTTTTAAATCTTTAATTGAAATCTTTGTACCATCTAAACCATGTAAATTCACATAGGCTTCACTGCCACCTTCTTGCCATGTTGCATCTTCACTTATAGCACCTGTTTCAGCCACACGTGTTTTCAAATGAAGAATTATTCTTTCTCCGTTTTTCAAGTGTCCCGGAACACGTTGGTCAGGAAGATACATATTGCTGGCATTTGTTCCTTCCTTACCGGCCGGAACAACGATGGCTCTTACATATTGCGGTCCTTTTGGATCGTCTTCGTCAATCGGGAAGGATTTAACTTCAACATCCCAGCCATGAGTTTTCAACTCATCTTTATTCCATTTTTCAACAACGTTACCTTCTGCATTCACCAATTCCACATAATAATCAGCGTATTTATCATCTTTGGCACTCGCAAAAGTATCATCATATCTTAATGTTTCCGGTAAATATAAAGTATAGGTAAATGTTGCATGGTTAATAGCACCTGTTTTTCTTGAATCACTGCGATAATATGGTGCATTATCCCTAGACTCGTCTTGGTCAAATAAGCCATCTGCCGTTGTATTTGGAATTCTGTTTTTCACTTCTAATGAATACCAAATATTATCCGCATAGTCCAATGGATTTTCGATGTCATCAGATGTTAATGATGGGTTTGCATCTATATCATCTGGACGTTTATCGTTAATTTTCGCCTCAGATATCAAGATAGCGTGTTTTCCACTCAAACGAACTGAGTTATAAACACCCGCATCAATGATAGCACCATCATCTAATGTTTGGATATCTTTTTCATCTGTAAACATATAATGACTATCGTGATTCATATCCGCATAATCTTGAGAATCTGCTGCCGTTTTCTCAAATAAGCTCGCTAAGGCAAAATCATCTTCCAATAAACTGATTTCATCATATAATCTTTGTTTTGTAGGGAAACGATAACTTTCGTCCTCAGCATTACGAACTTCTGTTTTACCTAAGTAATCACCGACGTATTGTCCGTTTTGTCCATAATACCATGTTCTATCCACTTCAACATAACGAAGACTGTCTAAACGTGGGTCGACTGTAAAGCGACTATAGAAGTTATTGACTTCGTTTCTTGAGGCTAGTCTTCTTGCTAAAACTTGGTATGGATTGCCGTTTGTCTTCTGTTCTGTTGCTAATTTATTGTCCGCTGCAAATCTGAAGACATCATGGGCGCTTCCTAAATATACCTGAATTGCATCCCAGTTATCTGTATCTTCTGTTCCATTTGGTCCGTTTTTCGCATAATCATAAGCAACGGTCTTCATAGAAATCTGCATAATTTGTTCATTAAACAGTTTTGCTACTTGATCAAAGTCTTTGTTCTTAGGAATGAACTTCACAATGTATTGCTTACTTGCTTGGTCAAACTCAACTTCAACCCTAAATGCGTCTTTCTCTAAATTCTGTTCTTTAAGTAGTGATGACGCATCATGTGGTCTTTGATTATTTCCCTGGGAATTTTCACTTGGATCCCATTGCTTCAACTGAATATCCCAACTTACTGCATTTGTATCTTTGTTAATACCATTAGTCGCCGTGCCATCTCGTGTTTCAGAGAATAATCTACCATCTTTATTTAATGGCATCATACCATACGGCAAGACAATCGTATAAACCGGTGCAAACATGGTACCTCTTGCTCCACTATCTTCTACGTTGTAACTATAAGTTACATCAGAACGTGGATTACCATAGTAAACTCCATATGGATATTCAGCCGCATAATAACGGTTTTCTAAATTGACATTAATATCAAATGTTTCTGTTTCAACATCAATATAGAAGTTCTTATCATCTAAAACATCTGATGTTTTAGCTGTATCTTGACGTTCATTCACATCTGCCCAATATCTCACAAACGGCTTTTTCGCAACTGCTTGGTTTCCGCTTTGTGAATAATAGCGTTTATTGCCATTATTAGCGATTTGCGCATTTTCATCAGCTAAAATTAAGCTATCAGCATCACTGGATACACGGTTGTTTTGAATATTGAACCCATTGATATACATTGTTGCCGGTGCAAACAATGAATAAGGTTGAGCATTTCCGTTCCAATAAGTACACCTGAAGTAATCATTCATACCACCAAGGTCTAAATCGAAGTGTTCGTTCGCATCAACACCGCTATAAACTTTAGATAATTGATAATCTGTATCATAAATTTGATAGTAGGCATTCTCTGCTGTATCAATCGGAGCTGCATATAAACGGTCGTACCAATAACCTTCCATCGTATCTTGATAAATCACAGAAGGAATGTCTAAGGCCATAATATAACCTTGACCTTCTTTACGGTTATACCATTTTCTAAGAGTTGTATGGGCAGTAACTTTAATTACCCAACATCCTTCAACTTCTTCCATCGCATAGCGCTCTTCTTGTCCGTTCGGATTTCGACGTGCGTCAACGATACTGCTTGATGGTAATACAAATTGATCGCCATCTTTAATTTCATCAGGATTTTGAAGGATTTCATACTCAATTCTACTTCCATAATCTTTGGAATTGAATTTTTTCCATTGGCTTGCATCGGTCATTTCGGTAGAATTGTGATTTCCATGTTGCGTACCAGTTTTAACTTTACCGTCATAGAGGTACCCTTGAATGCTCAATGTACCATCGTCATTGAAATCCGGTCTTGCGCCCTTAGGGAACACATAAATAAATTCTGTACCTTTAATATCCCAATCACCATAGTTAGAAGCATATAAACGTGAAGTATATTTTTCAGTAAATTCTAATGCCGGTGTATGATTATCCTCATAGATATAGGATTCATAATTCGCATCATAATAGCCTCCGCTTTGATGGTTTGCCAAACGTTTATTCGTAATATCTGTGCCACTATCATAATACTTTGCACCGGTACGGCTAACCATTTCACTTGCACTGGCTATCCATGATTTTTGAAGGTGCAAATTATGTTGTGCCCATACGATATTTTGCTGTGTATCATCACTAAATACATCTCTCCAATCGCTATCGGTATCTGCTGTAACCGTTGATTTTGTCGTATTGGCTACACGTCCTGATGTCAAGTATGTATAGTAACTACGAGGTCTACTTAACTGTTTTCCGAATGTCGTTCCATTAACACTTGCGCTGTTGTTAAAGATAGCATAAACCGTATCTGTTGATGGCATATCGTGTCTATAATTTCCATTGTCATCATTTGACATTCCGATTGTCACTTTTTGTTTCGCTGAAGAATTGATGTTATCTCCAAAGAATTTATCTGTTTGATCGGAAGTTGTATATGACCAGTTACCTGTTGCTTTTCTATTTGTTGAGGCACCCGGAATATACGATACTGTACCATTTAAGAATTCTAATGGGTCAGTTCCATGGTTTAAATCACCTGTTACCCCAAATTCATGGATCAGATTGTCCATATCCATCATTTTATCCTTAACATCGTTTTGATTCATATATAATGTAGAATAACTATAGTTTGAATATTCTCCAAAACGTGGTAAGTAAGCATTTTTACCGTTGATGGCTTGATTTGTATCTGATATCCATTGAATAACCGGAAGATTATCTTCATGGGCTTGTACTTCATAAATAATTTCTAAACGACAGCCTCTATCTAAATCCATATTGATTTTACTGAAATCAAATTTATAAACAGTAAATTCAATCGTAGATTTTGTCGGATCACTAGGATTGTATGTAGGATTGTTCTTTGTATCTGTCGGTTTAGCATCTCCCTCAGCTGTATTGACGTATTGCAACTTTTGACTTCCGCCAATATCCTCAGCCTGAATTTTGGTTGATGTAATAGCATTTTTATCATAAAGATCATCTGTCAATTCAACTGATGTACCATCAATCGTATTATGCAAGTAAACCCTATATTTTCCTTTTTCTTCACCGTTAAAGTCTAAATATTCACTTGGAACTTTATCGTAAATAATCGGATTTAATAATGGCCCATTACCAGGTGTAGTAGAGCTGTTATAAATGTTTTTAACAACCATCTTATACCAGAATGTTTCACCCGGACGATAACCCATTTTCAGATTGCTTGGGTTTTCAACATAATCTGCGAAAGCTTCTTCTTCACTGCTAAATGACTGTAATTCTACTTCCAATCTAGGTCTAATGCGATAAACGTCTTTTGTTGAAACGTTATCTCTATATACTAATGTTTCATTTAATGGTTCATCTTCATGCACATGAATAAAGGTTTCATCTACACTGATTTGCATTGTACTGTTGCCTTGATTTGCTGTATTTTCGACATCTGTTCTTTCTTCCTGATGTTCTGCATAGCCTTTGAAAATAACATTATCCATAACAACTAATGTATTTCCATCATCATTTAAGAAAGCAGGCACATCTTCATAAACAATTCTTATTTGTTCAATCTTTTCTAAGAAAGCACGTTCTGCATCGGGATCAGTCAAGGCATCACTTGCAAGCAGCGTCCAGCCTTGCGTTACACCGCCGATACTTGATGGCTGATCTAGTTCATCACTACCTATCTTATAGTAAATTTTTGCCATACGATAGTAACGAGTTACACCATCAATTACTTCTTGGTAAACACCATCTTTACCTGCTTCACTATCTGAAACAACATACTTAACAGATGGTCTTTCTGTTAGGTGGAAATACTGTTTTCCGGTTCCTTTGCCGGTTTCCTTGATAAAGTTAATATCTAAGACTTGATTTTTCTGAGCGTGTAAAGAATAGTTTGCAATATTGCCTATCTTTAACTCTACATCTGCATAATCTGTCGCTTCCCCATTGACATAAGTAATACCAATACTTGGTTTTTGGTTATTTGTAAAGTAGGTCAACGTACTTGTTCCAATGATTCCGAATTCATTAGCCGCATCACGATTAGCATCAACTGAAGTTGTACGTGTTAATGTTGTTGTGTTAGCTGTACCGGTAATATCATTGCCATATCTTGTATTGTAACTAGATGAATTACTACGTCCAAAGATAAAGTAATTGGCATAATTGTGACGATATTGAGCTGAAGCGTAAACTTGCTCGGTTGTCACTTGTCCTTCAAAAGCCTTCTTATCATATTCATTGACCATTTCTAAGTGAACGATAACTTGATATGAGCCATTAACGGATAGATAATGATCACCTTTTGGCTTAATAACTAAATCTTTGAAATTCGTCTTATTCTTCTCATCATCAAAGTCATATATTTGACCTTCATCAAATACTTGTGCATCTTGATCGGTAACATCTGTAGATTTGTATGCCAAAGCTTCTAAATCACTGCTGTCTAAAATCTTATGCTCATCACTAACTGTTGTGTTGGCTGCATCTGACGATTTGACAAATTCCCAACCGATAATTCTAGTACCTTTCGGTGCTGTAAAACGTAATACCGGATTTTTCAAAGGTATATCTTCATTGACAGTTCCTGGTGATGAAACAGTTATTAAATGTTCAATACGATCATTTGGATATAACTTACCATTGTCAACCGGTGTCATTTTAGTTGAGCCGTCGGCTTGTGCCTCAAGATATTCATCGTAAGCAAGCGTTTTTCTGTCAACAAGATTACCATCGGCATCTAATACTTGAATCGTTGTTCCTCTTTGTTGGCTGATTTCCAATCCGGAAACACGGTTGTAAATAGTTTGATCTAAGTAATTATTCTTTTCAATAATTTGAGCAGTTGTCCCGAATTGAGCAGTTGAGAATTTCAATGTACGTTCCGGGAATCTTTCGTTACTATAATATTCGTACGCAAGCTTGCCAACTGTAGGTGTTGAAGTGTCATCGTAAACATTTTTATCGATAGCATCTTGTGTTCTATCAACCCAAATACCTTCAAACTTCAAATCATCTTTGCCATCTAACAATTCTTTTCCGGCTGTCAGATAATTTGATAAATCTGTAATATCGTTCTTAACGACTTCATACACACCTCTAAATGAAAGAATCTTTTCAGATGTGTTGGTTCTTGTTAAAGTACCGTCTTTAAATAACGCCGTCAGATCTAATTCATAGTTATTCCCATTTAAGCTAAATTTGTCTTTAACGTTTACTGTATTTGTACCGTCATTAACTTCAAAGGTTGATATTTTAAACTTCGTTCCGTCAAACAACTCTTTTGGAATCGAAATCTTTGTTAATCTAAAATCATTTGGTAAAGGCTGCGTGAAATCAATTTTACTGATAGTTGCTTCATCATACTTTTCGGTATCGCCTGGAGCAGTTAAATTTGTTTCGCCTTCATTTTTGAAATTCAAAGAATAATATGCAACATCAGGTTTATTACCCACATCTGTGCCATTTTCTTTATTTATTTCATAATCCCATAACTTACCTTTTTCCAGGCTTGCCAAAGTTGAACTTGCTTCCAATGGTACTTGGAAGGCTTTCATCATAGCCGGTCTAGGACTGTGCGAACTCCATACGCCTGTACCTAATGCACCCTGACTACCTCCATCATTTTTAATAAATGATTGAACACGGTTGATACCATCATATGTACCGTTAGCCTCTTGTCCATTAACAACATTAACATTTCCGTATAAACGAATAAGCTTTTGATTGGCAGTGCCTTCAAAATAAGTATTTCTTGCCTGACCATGTGTTTCACTTGCAAAATCGCCATCACCATTGATATTTTCTAACTCTAAATCAAGTTGAGTAATATAATTGATAGCTGTCGCATCACCATGTAAGACAATATCTGTATCTCTCTTATTCGCAATAGCATCTTTCATGTTTAAATCATCATCATAGTACACATTGATGCGATAGTAGTCTATACCACCCTCAGACACGGCTTCCGCATTTTTGATAATATCGTATGTATAAACATACTCTGTACCGTCTTTTAAAGTAACCTTGAAAGTCTTCGCCACTTTTAATAAGTCTTGTTTTAATAAAATCTTTGTCGGTCTAAATCCTTGATAGCCAAGTTCCGAAGCAAAGCTTCCTTTTAAAGGTGGCATTGTATCTGTGAAGTATGCGTGATCGATATAAGATTCGTAGGCAGTTGTATCATAACCGCTGTGACTTCCCGGATTGGCACGTCTTATCATCGTAATGTTGTATGGACGTTCTCTACCATATAAATAGTCGACTTTTCTATTTTCCGTTGTGTATTCTGCATCATGCGTACCATTAGAATATGACTTTCTATGATACATACTGTTTTCAATACCATGTTTAGTATCTAATGAACTTCTTTCTGTCACAGAAATAGTAGATGTACTATATAAATCCGCAGCTGTATAAGGAATTAAATTATAATACCATTCCCACCAACAACTGTTATAACCACATACACGTCTTGAATACCATTGTCTGTAATGGTTTTTCAAAGACCAAGTTGATTTAGTTGTTTTAATGTCTTTACCATCGGTAGATCTTTGAGCATTTTGATTGCCCTGACCATCAATTTCACGATCACCGATTGTTAATTTTGCGGTAGCTGTCGGACGTAATGTTCCGGTTTTATTGGCACGACCGACAAATTCAAACATATGCTGATCGGCCATATCAGTTGTATCTTCTACCCAGTTTCCGAAATCCGGCATAGCAGCGTGCGTACCATCAAAACTATCGTTTTGATTTATCTTTACCGTAATAATAGCGTGCGTTATTGCCTTATCCAAATCCATTTTCTCATTAGGTTGACGATAATATGGATTTGTGTCATCAACATCTTTATACTGGGCAACCGTATCAAAGCGTTGACTGTCATCAAGCGTCAATAAATTGATACGATACCATGTTTTATCACTAGGACTTGCATTCCATTTAGCTGCATTCTCAACTAAATCGCTACCGTTAACGGTGAATGAAGTACCATCTTTTCTAAAGAATTCAATTTTAGAAATAAACTCTTGTCCATTCTGTCCAATGACAGCTCTTGGATCGATTTTCAAATAATATGCTTCAAACCCTTGAGCTTCAGGTAAATTAACGGTGATTTCTAAGTCAGCCTTTGTGTTGTAAGCATATTTCTTCACATAGCGTTTATTATCCCAATCAATCGGTGTTTCCGCTATCGGCATATCCGGTGCATAATTTCCGTTTAAATCGGCACTTGAATTTGAATGATGTCCATTAGGTACATCATTTGGCATAAATGGTACACCGTTTTGATAATCATACAAATATTGTCTAAAGTCCGCTGTAATACTTACCAATGACTTATATCCGACCTCTATTGTCGTTGTATCTTCATAATAATTGTAATTGTACCCATTACTATTACCAGGTGCGGAATAATTAGAACGTGCATGTTCGGCTGAAACACCTGTTTGTTTATAACGAACACTACCATCTTTTGCAGTTACGAAGCCTGTTTCAAGCTGTAAGTCAAAATACATCTTGCTGACCAAATGACGTCCTTCGTCTATTCTTCTGGCAACAAAAGGATATTCATTATTGCTTGGATCTTTTAAACTTAGGTTTCTTAAATAAGTATCAGCTGATGTTTTGGTAATATCATTATGTCCACCTGAATATGATTCATCAGCAAAGTTTGAATCACTGAATCCGGTAATGAAAATATCACCGTCGTTATCTTTCAATCTTGACTTAAATTCAGTACCTTCAAAGTAAACTTGCCCTACTGCCTCAATACCTAAACCTTCCCAATAAGTATTTTCAAGCTCTAAATTTGTGGAAGTCAAATTCAAAGTCGAATGATTACCACTTGTATCTACGACATCAAATGATGTTGAACTTGTCGCTGTAAGCGTAATTTTACGGCTAGTATCATTAGCATCAACAATTGTCATTTTAAAGTTCTTCAAAATTGAATTGTTAAATAATACCGGCTTAACGACAATGCTTTGAGCATGGAACCCACGTTTTGCTTCACTAGTAGCTGTCGAAGGATTAATTGGCAGCACTAATTTACTGAAGAAACTATCCGCTGTTGAAATACTGTCTTGATATAAAGAATATTGATGGACTAATGTTTTTTCATAAGGTGTAACATGATAGCTTCTTTGTCCATCGACGTAAGCAACTGAATCCGTATCCGCAAGCGTTGGCATACCATTAGCCTCTGAGCCTTGTTGATTTTCATAGTAATTTTGATAATCAATGCTCAATGAAGTCTTTGGAATCGGTACATCTTGTGTTGCATCACTTTCAGATGACTGTTTTGTCGTTTCACCTTTTGATTCAAAAACTGCGTGCGTTGATAATTTATCCCATACACTAGAATTATGTTTATCTGCCGGATTATCGTTCTTGATATAAGTGAACCAATCTGTCTTACCATAAAGTGAAATTCTTAACAGATTATCGTTGTCTTTAGTGATATCGTTCAAGAAATTTTCAAAATGGAATTCAAATTTTTTAGGGTATTGAATGCCTTTAGCTTCCCATAAAGCCGAATCAAAATAGAAATTACCATCTGCGTCTACTTTGGCATCGTCCATACTCAATTCGATTGAATTTGGTGGCATTAATGTGGCATTTGGTGTATCCACAATTATAATTTTCTTGATGCCGCCATCTTTTCCAAAACGCGTTAAGTAGTCAGCAGGAATAACTAATTTTTCACTATCAAAACCATGAACCTCACTTGAAGGTGTACGCAATTTGTTGTTTAAATCAATTGTAACAACAGAATTCAAAATCTTAGCGTTTTTAGCTTTGTTTCCTATATCGTAGGTATAATATGTATTCCAATCAGATGGAACAATGATATTTTTACCATGTTGTTCCTCAATATTTTGGACAACATTTGTTCCGGTTTGAGTCGTATGTGCTAACGCATCAATTGTCGGACTAACCGGTTCAATTTCCAAAATACCATCATCATAAGTAGAAGTGTTATATGGATTGCCGGTATCCTGATAATTTGTGAAAATATATCCACGTGCTGTTAGTCTTCCTTGGGTATAGGCTGTTCCTAAAACTTCTAAATAACCATCATCACCTTTAACCGGTCCGGTTTTTTCCTCATAATAGTCAAAATATACGAAAATCTGACTAGCGATTCCTTTCCATTTGGTTGATGAAATAACGACATCTTGACTGAAATTCATATAGTCTGTTCCGGTAACCGGATTCCAAGTAATCCCTAAATCTGTAGCCTTTAATTCAGTCGTTTGATTATCAAGACTCTTAATAACCACTTTATCTAGTTTCATGTGATTCAACATTTCTTTAGTTAATGTTATGTCAGAAGTTTTGAAACTGTTATTAGTGGTTGAGCCAGCCGGTAAATCAATTCTTAAGTAACCAGGTTCGATGCGTGTTTGACTTGAAGACCCGATTCTAAAGGTATAACCGACATTATTTGAGTTAATAACACCCATTGCCGGATCATCTTCTTGGCGTCCTGAGTCTGCCACAACTAAACCATAAGATAAAACTTGTAGTCCAGGTCGAGGTACATTGATTGTTCCGTTATCACTAACACTCGTATTTGTTCCTACAGTAGTCGCATAATTAGTTCCTACTGTTCCTGTAGCCACACTATTTTCCACACGTGTTGGTTTACCGATGACTTCAAGATAAGCATCATCAAAATTGCCACTATCTTTTTGATAAATATCAAAGTAAATAGTAACATCCTTAACTCTGCTGCCGGTTTTCCATGCAGTATCATTTAGCCAAGTTGGGCTGTTTATCACAAGATCCTTATCGCTGTCAATTAAAGCATTTAATGTGGTTGGATCTAATGTCACTTTTTCATTATTTGTTCCGGTAATCACTAATGACGTATAACTTACCTTACCGTCATAAGCTTTTAAATTACTCAAAAATTCCTCTGTAATACGGATTTTTTCGCTATCAAAAGTTACAGGTAAACTTATTTTAACATACCCCGGTGTAATTGAGCTAGTTGTCGACCCAACCTTAACACGATAACCGGAATTAGATTGATTTAAAGTTCCGGTAACCGGATCACCCTCTGTCCAAACACCGCCGGATTCAACAATCCCATCAGTTTGAACACTCATAGTAGGTCTTAGTATGTTAATTGTACCATCATCTGATTTACTTATATTTGAACTAGAACTTGCCGGATAGTTTGTTCCTACCGTTCCTTTTGCCACATGGCTACCTACACCCATTGGTTTTCCTACAACCTCAAGATAGGCGTCTTCAAAATTAGTACTATCTTTTTGATACATATCAAAATAGATAACAACTTCTTTGACTCTGCTTCCTTTTTTCCATGTCGCATCATTTAGCCAAGTCGTATTTTCTATCACAAGATCTTTATTACTATCAATTAAAGTATCTAACGCAGTTGGCTCTAATGTTATTTTTTCGTTAGCTGTTCCGATAATGTCTAATTTGCTATAGCTTATTTTACCGCTCGTATTTTTAAGGTTGTTTAAAAATTCTTCGGTAATACGAATCTTTTCGCCTTCAAAGCTAGCAGGAATTTGCAATTTAATGTAACCTGGCGAAATTGAACTATCTGTCGTACTGACTTTAACACGATAGCCGGAAGTCGGTTCATAAAGAACTCCTGTCAATGGATCTCCTTCAGTCCATACACCACTAGATTCAGTTATAGCATCTGTACGAATTGTCATTTTCGGCAATGCGAAATTTAATTGACCAGTACTTGTATGATTAATCTCCGTTTGTTCATTATCCTTATACTGTGACTCGATTTTTGTTTGCATTGTCAATGTTCCCGGGAATTCATAGTCACCTAAAAACTCAACAAATGCCGTATCATCTGTAATTGGATTGCTTTTTGTTGTACTGCTGTCTAATTCATGGAAATAGATTTCTAATTTAACAGGTCTATTTATCGTAGTTTCATCTGTACCCCAACTATCAGCACCGAAGATGACATCACCATCACCATTGACCATCGCTTTAATTTGATCAGCGGTAAATTTATACTCTTGGTCTGTATATGTTGTAATGACTACTTCCTTCAAATCCAATTTATCTAACAAATCGGCAGTCAATTTAATTGTGTCAACTTTCAATCCGATATATGGAGATGGCAATGTCGTAGAATGTGGAATGTCCATTGTGACTTTACCATTTTTTAATGAAGATTCATTTTCTACACCAAAACGAACCGTATATCCATTGACTGAAGCGTTAAGTGTTCCGTCCGTTGGATTGCCTTCTGTTCGATTATTTCCGTCATCATATAAACCTTGTGTCACAGACCAAAGTTGAGGGGCTACGACATTTTTATTAACACTTGAATTAAATGGACCGATTTCATATTTGTTCCAAGTGGCATCATGAATTTCAGAATGCTCTGTATAGTAATAATATTGTGCATACAAATCTGCATTATTAGTAATTGTCATTGTTTTTTGAGGAATACCATAAACTATCAATTCCCCGACAATTGTTTCACCACTATTCAACATAACACCTTTAGATTCATAATCAGCGAAATCAAATGCATAATTTATTCTGAATCTATTTGTAAACTTCTGCGTAGCATCATCAGCTGTATATTGAGCTAAAACAGATGAAATATCGGAAATAACCCAAACACGTTTATCTCCGGAATTTTGACTGCTGTCTTCTACAAATACTTTCCCTAATGAAATCCATTTTTTCTCATTTGTAGTTGTATCTTCTACTTCTATTTCAATAGGATCATCAACATCTAAAATCTCACTTAATTGAAGCGCATCAAGATCATCTACTTCATCTTGCGAAACAACATATTCTAATTGCGTTAAATCAAATGAAGAAGGAAGTGTATCTATAACAGATGGATTAAATAAAGGTAAATTTGATTCATTTGTAATTTTAGAAATTGTATAGTAAGCTTCTTTACCAACATACATTGAATCGCTTTGAACCGTCTTAGACAAACTCATATCAGCCATCGGTTTTCTAAAGTATTGTAAAGGCATTAGTCTTGCCTTTGATAATGAAACCTGAGGTGTTCCAAAGAATACTGTAGGTGTATAGTTATTTTGGACTGTGACAAACTGACTGCCTGCAGCAAATTGGAACGTGTTAGCGAATGGCACTTTAACTAAAAGCTCGCGTTTTGACTTTTTAGTACTATCTGCTTCTACTACACTTTTTGAATGCAATGTCCCGCCTAGTTCTTTGGTAATTCTGACTGAACCAAAACCATTGGTGTTATAACTGTAAGGTAAAGCCGGACCTAATTTATCTATATCATTATAATCTTCAGGAGAAAGATCTGTTACATCGTATATTAAAAGCCCACCTTCAAGGTATTTTCCGGTATAGTGTTCCCCCTTACCTTCTCCTGTATTATCTGTATTTTTTATTGGATTGCTAGGATCGTCGCGATTATAAAGCCATTGTGTCATGTGTTCATTCACAACACCGTCAATACCATCATTATACTGTAATCTGAATACAAACTCGAATTCATCAAAGTATGCCGTAGATTTTTCGGAAGTATTTTCCATTGAGAGAATAACATCTTGGTAATTGTATTTTTGCCAAATAACCGGAGCTGTTTCGTCCATTTTTTCACCGGTTAAAATTTTAACGTTTGCTTCCCATTTTAAGTTACTATTAACAAGGAAGGTTTGTGAAGCTTCAGTATCAATACTCTTGTAATCTATATCCGTTACTAATTCGGTACTGCCATCTTCCTTTGCAATTTGCCAATCACTGTATCCGGCATAAGTTTTTAACGTAAATACCGCGTTTTCTTGTGTTTCGCTCATGAATTTTACAGCAACGGTATAACTGTATGTATTACCTGTCTTAAACGGTTTGAAATCTGAGAAATCTAAACGCAATTCTCCACCGGTAAACTTTTTATTGGAATCTGTATAGGCATCATCTTTTTCTTCATCGGGAACAGTTGCAACATATTCAAGGTCTTTCCAATAAGAGCTATCTTCCACAACTCTTGCTGTTACACCACCATAACCTAAATTATCTTCAACAACATCGTTGCTTGCATTGAAAAAACCTAGTTTAACAGATGACCAAACGCCTTTAAGTTCGTCATCACCTTGTAAGTTCTGAGCAGTTACACTTACGGTAATCCGTGCTTCCGCTCCATTACTGATGATATATTTATCACCGGATTTAATGATATCTTTATTATTTTCATCAACACGAACAGTTGTTGTTACTGTCGGTGTTGAACCTAAATCATCTAAAGCCTTTGCCTTATTTTCCGGAAATGTCAGTCCTGTTATAACCATAGCCAGCACTAAAAATATTTTTCCCATTTTGTCAAAAAGCGATTTAATACAACGTCCCATTATCCTCATCCTTCCAAGAAACCGTTTATATTCAAATTTTTGTAATTCCAGTCACAAAAACACAATATAATTATACAACTTTTAGGGGGAGGAGGACAACAGTTTATGTGAATTTTCCTCATATTTCTGCATTTTTTTATTATATTTGTCCCATTTTCTTTGACAATTTCTTCACAAGCCTTTACTTTATTAAAATACAAAATATTTAAGAATAACTAGATAACAAATCTTTAATTCATAGCCACCCTCTGATCTGTTCCTACTGACTTAATAATTGCATTAACATAAGTTTAAACTGTCATTAAAATCTCTTTTTACCTATCGCTTAGATAAAGCAAATCATTGAAAGATGCATAAAATTTAAAAGTGCATCTTTAAAATGCACTTCACTTCTATATTTTGATATAACTCTTTCTTGACAATAGGTCTAAATTAAGACCAACGCTTTTTTAGGGCAAAAATTCGAGCACTTGCCACATTTGATACATTTGTCGTGGTCTATTGTAGGCGCCTTAAACCCATTCTGACTTAACGCACCAACAGGACAAACCTTTACAGATGGACATAGATGACTTTGAGGACAGTTCTCTACTTTTATTGTCAATTTTCTTTCCATGCTTAATTCACTTCCTTTCCATTGTCTGATTTCATTTTACTTTTATTTCTTGATAGTTTTTATCCGATGATAATCATCAATCTATTTTGATTATATCATAAAAATAAAACTTTTTTCAACTTTGCAGTTTACTTATCTACAACAAACCTATTGTATTGTCATGTATATGAATCTAGTTTCATGACACATTTCTTTTATCCTATTCACATTCTTTACATGGATCATATCATAATATGGTTTTAGCCTAGTTGTACACCCCACCTATATCCCCCATTGCCACTTAGTATTTCTCTCTTCTTTTCAATTACATAACAAAAAACCTCCCAACAATGTTCTTGTTCTATGTTTGGTAATTTCACTATCATATTTCTCGTTATTAACATTTCTATTCGCCCTTGGATAATATCCTACTACCTCCTTAGCAAATGTTTTCCGTCCATCAGATTCCCTCCTTTCAGTATACCTACACATCCTCTAAATTCTCGAACTATAAAAAACAGCTGAATCCGAAAATCCAACTGCTAAAATACCTATATAATTTTTCAATAAATTATTATAATTAGGTCACATTTCAACTGCAATGGTGTGGAATACCTATATGCTATCATGCCATTTTTCTCCCATACCGTACTCATAAACTTTAATTTTACCTCTTTCATCGCGGACGGCTTCCTCTAATAAAATTTTTTCACGAGCAATTGTACTATCAAATTTCAATAGATACCATTCCTTCTTACTATATCCCGATTTTGCTCCCGCATCAAGCAGACATATATCATACAATCTTCCATAATATATAACGCTATCTTTCTCTGATATGCGCTTACCATTACAATCAAAGTATGGGGTATATTTAATTTTAACAAAATACCAATAATTTTTATTTTTTATATACAGCCAATTAACAAACCACCAAAAACAATATATTAAATATATAGAGTACATATTTTTATCAGTATTTTCTATTACATTCACCCCCTGAAGGCATAGTAACAAGTTGCCACTAAACCTTAACAATAAAATGAACATCGTACCTATTTCAAAAACATCCTCTACTGTATTAAAAACTGGTAATAATTTTATTTCGAATTTAATACTCACATTAATTACAAGATATCTTAAGAAATCATTTAATATGCCTTTATAGAAAATTAGTCCTACAAAAAGGCAAAATAAATATTTATCAAGAAGCTGATTCAACGTTATTGGAAACATGGGAAGATCTTTTACATTAACACCAAATTCAAAACCACAATATTGAACCACGAAAGTCGCAAAGACTATTAAAAAGGAGAATACTCTTAATAAGCCCACTATTCTTCTAGCTCCCATACTACCTCTCGTAATCTTTTGTGCATCATTAACCATTTCTTTTATAGCTGAATAAGAAATCACCTTCCACCTCCCCCATTTCAAAAACTCAGTAGCTTAAAAATATTTTCTTCATCATATCCTTCAATCAAAAGGATATAAAACACACTAACACTTTCAAATAATTACCTTAATATATCTCACATTTTAAATAAATATCACGTTCATGTTTTTCTCCATTTTGAACAAACCTCAGATTATATACAATCATTGATGTCAGCGCTACTGCCATATGATACAATAACTACTCTTTCATTTACCTATGTCTATTCTTAAAACTTAACTTTTTAAAAATCTTTTTCTACTCATGACAAATCCACATAAACTTACCACTAGTAATAAGCTATATTCTAATAATTGTATTTGATCACTTGTATCAACATACGGTGTATCTATAACACCGACACCACCTGTTCCATCAGGATTTAATTTATCCTTCTCAAATGGATAGACAGGTTCGTCAATTTTCATTGAAATTGACGAATCCGCAATATCTTCCTCATCAATATAGTTAGCATCTCCAACCTCAAGATCTATATCGGTTTCTTCATCAGGATTATGTCCAAGTGCAAAAGCTGAGTTTCCAATATCCTTATGAACCGCCTCTGGTGTAACAACAACTTCGTAAGTCAAAGTATAAACCTCACCACCGTAAACATCACCGATATAAACACCGATTTGACGGCTTTGAGTATTATAAACATCTTTCAAGGTCATCGTCTTTCCTTGAGGTAATGATAATGTAATAGAATCGGTTTTAACTTCTAATCCTACCGGTAAAATATCACCAATAGAAACATCCTTCCAAATTGAGCCGGGAACTTGGTTAATCACTTTAATTGTGTAAATGATGTGATCGTCAACAAATGTTTGACCTTCTGTATGCGTGATATTCTTCGCATATTTTTGAATATCTCCATTTGGATTTAAAGGGGTAACCTCTTCTCCGCCTTCCGGCACTGCTGTTGATTGTCCCGGTTGCTTTGGATTGTTTGGATCAACCGGAAGATTTTCAGTGCCGTCCGGATTTTTACCCGTAACCAAAACAGTATTTGATATATCGGATAGCGAATCCTTTTCGGCTTGAATTGCATTGGCAGAAACAGTTGTTTTGAATATTAAAGCATACGCTTTTCCGCCGTTGATATTCTCGATTGTATATTTGATAGAGTGTGTTGTTTTATCATATACTGAATCCGGCAATGAGGTTACATTCCCCGCACTATCCACCAATTGTAAACTTCCCGGATAATAACTTAACCCCTGTGGCAAAGTATCATTGATTTTAACATCTTTCCAAGTAGAATTTTCTTCTGTATTAGAAACAGTAATTGTATATTGCAAGACATCGCCCACCTGTGTTGTTGCGCTATTGGTTAAATTAACAACTTCTTTACTTAAAGTCGGTTTTGCTAGCCAAATAGGATAAACCGTGATGTCTTCATCACCTAACAACTTATCATCATCAATGTCAACAACATTTCCATTAGGATCTGTTGACCAACCGATAAAAACTTTATCTTTTAAATCAGGTTCATAGTCTTTTAAGCTATCCGTAATATTTTGGTCGACAGCACTATCTACATCTATATCCTCAACACCCGGAATGCCTTCGATGTGTATTTTATGAGGATTAGCCTCCCATACTGCATATATCGGAATAATATATTGACTATTAGCCCAATCTGTATCAATCACTGTATCACTATTGATAAGTTCAACAGCTCTTGTCTTTTTTAAAGTCCAACCTTTAAATGTGTAACCATCTCTAGTAGGATCTAAAGGTAGGGTAGATAACTTATCTCCATTTTTATAATAAAGAGCTTTCTGATTTGCGGGAACACTGTCTTTAGGTAGTTCAACTTTTGTTGAATCATTCGCATCATAATTTCTGTAAAAGACAGGTGTAACCGCCGGCGAAACGGTCAATTTCTTTCTAGTTTCTAAATAACCATAATCTTTACCAAAATCATCACTTCTTAAATACCAACGATATGTAAAATAATACTCACCTATATCACTAGACTGAGCAGCTTTCTTCCCTGTAAAAAGTTGAATCAACTCATCAGTAACGGTTAACTCTTTTAGTGTTCCATCGTCCATTTTTTTATGAACAATCGTTGAAACAGATCCACCCGGATCAGCTGTAAAATCAACACGTTTAAATTGATTGACATTTTCTTGAACAACGCCTTCTAATCCTTGCTTCTTAACATTTTGACCCATGCTGTTTCCGGAAGCAAAGAACATACCAATACGATGATCGTAAGTTACTTCTTTGAAAGTCAAATAATTGACTCCTTTACTTTCTGTAATATCTTCCCCTTTTGGTACAGCATAAATCATAGCATCTAATCCGGAAGTAACATCACTGCTTTCATCTTGTGTAATAGTAATGGCTGATGTCGGAACTAATCGCAATCTTCTTTGACCGATCGTTCCATTTTTATCAACGCTGACAGTTACCATACCTACACCGGGCGCTAAACTCTGAATTGAGAAATCCTCAGATGGATTTTTCTCATCAACCGGTCTGATAGAAACAATATCAGCATTCGTCATGCCTTCTACTTCGCACTTTGTCCCATCGCTTTCCCAACTAATATCATATTCATTGGCTGTATTTGCCAAAACGTTATTGGTTAATGGGAAAAGGAAACGTAAACTACGCACTGTATCATAATCCGTTTTATCCGCAGAGGCAAATTGTTCTTCAGATAAGTTTGACGGATAAAGTAAGGCAGTACAAACCGAAGCTTTTGAATAAGCATCAGCGGTATCTATATCTTGAGGGTTGTATGTTTTATTTTGAGCAAACATTTTCAACTGTGGATATGTTCCGTCAGTTAAGACCCAAGCACTGTCTTCAGGAACTTTTCCGTCAGGCAATGTTTTCATCAATTCCTGAGTTAAAAGTCCTTCGGAGTTTGCGGTATTATTAGCATTTTCAAAGCCTGATTTTTCTTTCATAGCTGTTGTTTGCTTATCATAGTAACAGTTTTCTAAATAGAGTCTTCCACCGGATTTACCACCGACAAAACCACCCATCAACTGCCCTTTATCATCTAAATTTGTGCCTAATGCCCCAACTTCTCCGGCAGCATAACAATTTCTAAAAGTTGATGATGCATTTGCTTCTTGACAACCTATAAAACCACCTTGGTAATTTCTATTGGCAATCATTCCGACCATAGCTGTACTATAACAATTCTCAAAAAGGAATTGACATTCTGCCACATTTTCGCAATTTCCAGCTCCGGCAACAAAGCCACCTAAATTATCTGTTCCCTCTACCGAACCGGAAGCATAACAATTGATAAACTTTGTCACACGACCACCACCGGGTGTATAATAACTATCTTCTACGTGTCCGACAAACGCTCCTGTATTTCCTACACCGGCTGTAGCGTATGCCCTAACATTTGTAAAGCAGTTTTGAATCACATAATTCCCCGCACATGATGTAAAGGCACCGGAATGAGATACTGTACGCATTGACCCATCTATCGCATAACAGTTTTCTATCCAACCACTAATTGGTCCGAAAATATTGCCTGAACAGCTTGTTGATCTGACGTACACATTCTTACTATGACAATGGTTAGCATAGACACGAGCAAAACTTCCCGAATTACGATAATAAGCATGACTGACAAGTGCTCCCATGTGGCCTGTTCCGTCAACTATGGCATGTTCAACAGATACATTCTCTAAAGAAATGTAGGTATCGCTCATTGAACTACCAAAAATACCCTCATTGATTTGGGCTGAAGAAACCATTAAATCGCTCACAATAAGTGGCTGGGTCCAAGTAGTTACCAATGCCCCACCTTTTAAGTTATAAATTGTATGGTTATTACCATCGATAAAAACTTTTCTATTTAATGTAGCAGCACTCCAAGCTTTTTGATTCATATCTAAATCATTCATCAATTTGATATTATATTGATTATTCATTGCATAACGAAATTGTTCAGGCGAATAAACCGCATAATATGTAACATCTTCAACAACTTCATTAGGTTCTGCCAAACATTTTCCATCAGGCATTTTATTCATTTGAAAATAATGGACTTCCTCCATTGGTAATGGCTGTGGATAAGCCAAAGGATCGGTGGAAGGATCACCTGCTTTATTGGCAACAGAGCCGCTCCATTTAGGAACATCACTTCCTGTATCTGTCCACCCTTGATTTCCGTAACTTTGCCATAAGGCAACATCATTATTCCAACTATCTTCTGCCTTTACCAAATAGGTCGGAGAAAATAATCCGATAGTTAACATAAAAACAATAAAAAAGGTAAAAACACGATATATCCTTTTCATACAACTCACCTCTTATGCAATATTATATGCTTAAATTCATGGTATTTCAACTAATCATCACAAAAAAGATAAGATTTTCTCATCATTTATTCTTTATATTTTACACTTTTTACCGTAGGCAATAGGCATAGTATAAGTTGAAGCATTAAGAACTGCCATAATAAATTAAGATTAGATGACAGAACGCTTTACTAGTTCAATCACAATCAAATAATCATTTTAGACCAAAAGAAAATAAAAAAGTTTCTTCTCCACCTAAAAGATACATACCTCAAAGATGATGAAGAAACCCAAAAAACACATGGACAACTTCTTTATTTATAATATAACAATTTATCCTGATAGCGTAAAAATAACGATGACATGCGATAAATTGATTAACATTTCTACTATTGAATTTAATACTTTGTTCGACTGCCAACACAACAACCCTATAGAAAAATGAACAACATGACTAATTTAATAATAATATAACTCTCTCTTGAATTATCTTTTCTAATTGCTTTAAACGTTTATTTGATAATTTATATCTAGTATTTTTATCAAATTTAAAATTAATCAACTTTCTTAACTTATCTTTTTGCCTAAACGTCATTAACGGCTTTACAAACAAAATAAAATCTTGATATGTTGCCGGAAGACGTGTTGAAACATAAGTATTTGTATCCTCAAAGTCACCCTCCATCGCATAGCACAACAATGACAACCCATTATCAAAAATTGGTGCCGGTGCAATGATTTCATTTGTGTGACTGTCAACTAATAAACCAAAATTACCAAAATGCCTATCTTCATTTAAAATAACTGCATCAAAAACAAGCATATCAATAAGCTCTTGATAATATCTATCGCCTAAATTCCTATAATAATCAATGACCGCTTCAATCCCACCACTTCTTACTAATCTACCAATGGGTATAAATGATACATCTGGACTGGTAAATAACTCGCAAGTAGAACATAGTTTGCCTTTCCATTGAGATAGATCATAGTCAACATGATTAAGTTCCATTGTTTTGGCAATTTGACTTGCATAAAATTCAGAATAAGGCTCTAACCCACTATTTGCAAATCCTTCTGTGCCACTTTTATAAAGTAAAACCTTGCCTTTTATTCTTCGCCATGATTTAGCTAACATACCATTCGTCGTAAATTCGGGGGAAGAACGAAATGATGATTTTGTATAACTTCCATAACCAGTAAATGCAATGGACGCTATATTTGTATTGAATGAATTTGTATATAAATTTTTATCCTCGAATAAGTCCTTGCAATCTTCCTTAACTACCCAATAACTATCGTTAAGTGATAAACCTTGACAGATTTCAATAATTCCTTTGGTATCTTTTTCGTTCAATCCAATTCGTGCTAAAAAATTTGATACATATGCTCTATTTCTTGGAACAGTTCTTTTTTCTAGCCACCTTTTTAGTGATTTATCATTTATATCTAAATCTAAAGGAATTTGAGATTTCATTTTTTCATCAACTGAGATTATATGAACTTGTAATCCATCGTTTGTATTTTCCATAGAAAAATACAATAAATCATTATCAAATTGCTTTAAAATATAATTCATGAAAAACACACCCTTTCGTTATTTAAAAAGACATTCTAAAAAATTTAAAATGTCTTTGAATTCTCTTGGTGGAGGCGAGGGGAATCGAACCCCTGTCCAAAAATCATCTCCCTAAAGCATCTACAGTTTAGCTCATTGAATTATTTAACTCTGCTACAATCAACGAGCACTTTTCCACAGAGCGATTCTGTTAGTTTTCATCACACGACCCCAGACTTGCCGTATGCCTATCCCATGTGTATGACGTTCTCTCTAAAACCATAGGAACATTTCAGGAGAACGTTTGCCAAAGTCTACGTCGACTTAATTAGGCAAAAGCGTAATTTGTTCTGTTTCCAGTTATTTTTTTGGTGTACTTAACGCGTACCTTCGACTGCAGCTAAAGTCAGATCAATCCCTGTCGAATCCAAGACGCCCCCAAATAACAGAAGTTACCTTCTGTATTATAGCACAAAAAGATAATCAATACATATCTTTTAGTGCTTTTTCAATATCTCTTTTTGCATCTTTAGCTTTTAAATCCTGGCGTTTATCATAAAGCTTCTTCCCTTTAGCAACCCCAACTTCAATTTTCAGTTTACTGCCATTACCAAAATAAAGTTTAGTTGGTACTAAAGTCATACCGGCTTCTTGAATTTGCTTTTGCAACTTAACAATCTCTTTTCGATGCAATAAAAGTTTTCTAGTCCGCAAAGGATCATGATTGAAAATATTACCTTGTTCATAAGGGGCAATATGCATTCCTTCCACATAAGCCTCGCCATCTTTGATACGAATATAACTATCGCGCAAGTTAGCACTCCCCTTACGAATAGACTTAATCTCTGTTCCTTTTAATTCAATGCCGGCCTCATAAGTATCTTCAATAAAATAGTCATGATAGGCTTTTTTATTTTGTGCAACAATTTTCACCCTCATCACCTCTTTTTGCTTTGTCTTAACTTATTGCGATTTTGACTTCTATGTTGACCTTTCGGTCTGTTGTTCTTTCTATCCCTATTATAATACTTATCAAAAGGATTATCATGTCTATTTTGAACTTTTTTTACCTTTTTTTCTCTAGGTTTAGAACTTGAAACAACACCAAAATCAATCGTTCCCTCAACTTTATTCACGTTAACAACTTTAATCTTGACAGGCTCTAATAAGCCATAGCTTTGATTTCCTCGTTCACCGACTAAACGATTCTTAAACTCATCAAAATGATAATAATCATCTTTTAGCTCACTTATATGAACTAAACCTTCAACCGTATTCTCTAATTCCACAAAGAAACCAAAACGTGTTACTGACGAAATAATGCCTTCAAAAGTTTCTCCGATATGACTGGCCATATACTCGGCTTTCTTCATATCATCTACATCTCTTTCCAAGTCGACCGCAATCATCTCGGCATTAGATGAGCTTTCCGCTAAAACAGGAACTTTCTGCTCATATTTATCCACAATATCAGCCGATGTTTTCCCTTCAAACAAGAACAAGTGAAGTAAACGATGCCCTAATAAATCAGGGTAACGACGAATCGGTGATGTAAAATGGGTGTAGTATTCATCTGCCAAACCAAAGTGTCCTAAACATTCATGACTATATTTAGCCTTTTGCATACATCTTAAAGTCATGGTTGAAACTAAGGAATGCTCCGGTGTATCTTCACTTTGAGCTAAAAGACTAGCTAAAGCGTTTGGGTGAATATCGACTAATGAACCATGCAAATGATAACCCAAAGGTCCAAGTGTTGTCATCAATTTCTGTAATTTTTTCAATAATGGCTTTTCATGAACACGATAAATATAAGGCAACTCTAGCCATCTCATATGCTCAGCAACAGTTTCATTTGCCACTAGCATCATTTCTTCAATCAATCTTTCAGCCTCACCTCGTTGTCTTAGAACAATATCGGCAACTTTGCCTTTTTCATCTAAAACAATTTTAGCTTCTTTGGCATCAAAATCAATAGCTCCCCTAACATCTCTTTTCTTTCTTAAAATATGAGCCAACTCATTGGCTGTATCTAAAAAATCAATGAAAGGCGCATAACTTTGAGGAAACTTGCCACGACTTAAAACTTGATTAGCTTCACGATAGGTCATACGATGTTTAGAATTGATGACACTAGGGACAATCTCATGATTAACCACATTCCCTTTTGCATCTATTTCCATTAAACAAGAAACAGTCAAACGGTCTACAAGCGGATTTAATGAACAAATCCCATTAGACAACTTATGAGGCAACATCGGAATCACTCGGTCAACTAAATAAATCGAAGTCCCCCTTGCCACAGCTTCTCTATCCAAAGCCGTTCCTTCTTGAACATAATGCGAAACATCTGCGATATGAACACCTAGATGATAATGTCCCTTCTCATCTTTGCGAATCGAAATCGCATCATCTAAATCCTTAGCATCATCACCGTCTATTGTTGCAATCTGCCAATTTCTAAAATCACGACGCCCCACTAATTCATGTTCTAAGACAACATCAGGCATATCTTCAATTTCCTGATAGACGTTCTGATTAAATTCTACATCGACATCATAGCGTTCGATTAAAGATAAAATATCTACCCCGGGATCATTTTTATGCCCGATAATCTTAGCAACAACCCCTTTAACTTTAGGTTGATAATCTGTAATATCCACGACAACCTTATGCCCCGGCATAGCCCCTAACGTATGATTTTCATCTATATCAATTCTTTTAGGATATTTGGCATCATCACTGGAAACGTACAGTTTCTTACCTTGACGGCAAAATAAACCAACAGCCCTTTTCATGCCTCTTTCCACAATCTTGACAATTTCACCTTCCGAATTATCCCCGGAAGATTCCGAAATAATTTTAACCATTACAATATCATCATGATATGCACCGTTCGTATGATTTTGACTGACATAAACCTCTTCATCATTTTCCAATAACTTAACAAAAGCAAAGCCTTTTTTATGCATTGCCACTTGCCCTTTAAAAACTGACAAATGACTTGGTAGATGATATTTATTTGTGGAAGAACGCATAATTTGTTGTTCCTCTTCCAATGCCACTAAAGTCTTCATAAACGCAATACTGTTTTCTTGATGAAAGTGTTTTTGTAACCCGGCTAAATCCAACGGGGTATAATCTGATTGACCTAATAGAGCCAATATCTCTTTTTTCAAGTCTTCCATTTTCTCACTCTCCTTTATCTTAACACAAAATAAAAATAGGGCTTACTTAGCCCTATTGAATTATCCGATTCTTATCATCAAAGCCAAAACAAAGAAAGCAATCGCTAATCCCATCGTAATTCTTGAAAGAATTACCTCAGGTCCTCTTTCTTTAGTTTGATTAAATAATGAAGAGTTTTGTCCTGTCAAGGCACTCACTAACCCTTCTGACTTACCGCTTTGTAACAAGGATAAAACAATAATAGCTAAACATACAATAACCATTAAAATGTCCAACATCTTTTGTAAACCTCCTTCTTATAGTAACCGCTTTTTGCGTTATCATTCATTTATGCGTAGCTATCATATCATATTTTTTTGAAATATTCAAATAAAACTTTAATTTTTAATATTACCTTACTATTTTCCGAATTAAAACCCATTACAATACCACGCATCTTGATTACTTTTATTCTAATCTATGATGACCTTACATTCAATATTTACCATCATCAATATCACTTTCCATGATAGCCCATCACATAAGTTTTAATCTATCAAATTGATAAAAAAGGTTCTGCTTTATGAAAAGCAAGAACCATTAACCTTAGTTAATAAGTATAGTCATCGGATACCTGAGAATCAATATCTGTGTAATCCACACCCACAACGTAATATACATCATCTTCTTTCAACAAAGTCACTGTACATTTTGACATCAGCTCATCTGTCGGCATTCCATTGGTATTGGAAACATATTGAAGCTTTAAACTTACATCATAACTATCACTGCTACCTGTTTTTTCATATACAAAATCAGAAGCACCAACACTTTCAACTGTATAGCTCTCTACTTCAGGTAAACCCTTCTGTCCATAAGTTTCAAGATGTTCATCGAAGTTAACATAGTAATAGTTTGTCGCATATTTTCCAAAATCTATGCGAGCATCAGGTAAAACATAAGTTAACCCACCCACATCTTCACGTCCGCTTTTGTTTGTCCAAGTGAAGAAGTCTGCGACAAAATAAGCGGCTACATATTCTTGAATTTTCGTATCATCTTTCGCTTCGATAGCTAATAAAAGATTGTCATAAATATCTTCCATTAAATCTGTTTCCTCATCACTGCGAGGATATGACATGACATCTTCTTTCTGTTGAACCGGCGGTACTTTTCCCGGCTTTTCTTCATTGCCTTTCAAAAAGAAGTAACCAGAAATTACCCCTACCGCAATCGCTAGTGCCACAGTAATAAAAACCATAATATTTTTCTGCTTCTTATTTTTCATGATTAACCTCTCCTTTTCTATATTGATCAGTGTATCATCGCTTTGTTGCTGAGCTTGCTTTTCTTGTAAAGCTCTTTGTTTCATTCTTGCTCGTTGACCCGAAAAGGCAGGCAACTTAGTAGAGCGAACAACTATATTTACAATCGCTAATAGCGGTTTATAATGAATACTAATCATTTCGGTGTACTCGACAAAAATTTCAAACATCAAAAACAAGCCTAAGAAAATACCTAAACCCAAGTGTTTATTATAAGTGTATAAATAAGCACTCAAGGCAAATAAAATAGTTGTCATGTATAAGATGATGACACTTCTTGTTTGCCCTAAATCTAACTTAAACATTAAGGTATGATGGAGATGTTCTTTGTCAGCCTCACTGAATTTCTTCTTTTTCAATTTTCTTCTTAAAATAGCAATCATCGTATCCATAATCGGAATTGCCAACATCACAATAGGAGCACCCAATGTAAAAAACGCCGAGCTTTTATAACCAAAGCCTAATAATGAAATTGCGGAAATCATAAAACCGATAAACAGCGCACCGCAATCGCCCATAAAAATCGACGCCGGGTGAAAGTTGTAACATAAAAAGCCACAAATAGCTCCCGCCAACAAAATAGAAATAGAAGCGATGTCTTGACGCTGAAAGGATACGCTTGTAAAGGCGATCACAACTAACACAATCGTTGAAATACCGGCACAAAGTCCGTCTAAGCCGTCAATTAGATTGATGGCGTTTGTAATACCGATAACCCAAATAAAAGTGACTAAAGTTGCCAGATAATCAAATTGCATATCGGGTAAAAAAGGAATTGAGAAGCGTTTTAAAGATACATCACCATAAAAAACTAAGATGGTTGTCGCTACAAATTCCGCCAACAATTTAACCTTTGGTGGCAAATCGTAAATATCATCTAAAAATCCAATACTAAAAACAATAAAGCCACCCACAAGAATCGCATTGATTTGTCTGTCAGCTTTCAAAAAAATAGCCGCACCTATAATAAAAGCTAAATAAACAGCCATACCACCAATTCTAGCGATGCGCCCATGATGAATCGTACGCTTATTTTCTTTTGCCACAATATCCAAAGCAGACGCCGCCTTATTCACAAAAGGCACTAAAATAGCACTTAGACAAAGGGTTGAAAGATATGACCAAAAAATTTCGATTGTCATAGCAGCACCTCCACTTTTTCATATTATATCACATATCACTATTCGGTCAAACAAAAAGAGAGTGAACAATTTCTGCTTATTCATTCCCCTTTATGTTTCCTACTTAATTTCGGATAATTTTTTATTAAAGTTATTTTCTGCATCGTATTGAATGCTGTCTTTTTCTAAAACAAAATGGACATGATTACCTAAATCAGCTTCGTAAACATTTTCACCGCTAATACCTATTAAATCACCTTGTTTAACAGCTTTTCCTGTTTCAACGCTGACTTTAGATAAACTTTGATAAATCAAAAGCCAACCATCTGCACATTCAATGGTTACACATTGTCCAAACAAAGGATCTGTCTTAACTTCCTTAACCGTTCCGCTAAGACTGGCAAGCACATCGAAATTACCATTCGCTACAGCAAAGTCAATGCCTAAGCTAGGACGGTAAACACCCTCAAAATAGTCCATAGAAACTTTTTGTCTATCGCTATCGTCACTTGCATGATAGAAATGGCGTACAACGCTGACACTTTCAGCTACCGGCGACAACAAACTTTCTTCGTTTGTTTCTTTTGTATTCACAGGCTTTTCTTCTTTTTCATCTGTGGATACAATTGTAGTAACCGGTTCATTTAAGCCTTCATTTAAACTTGTCATAATATTTTCCATGAGCATTAACCCACAGACAAATAAAACCAATGCACTACCAAATAAAATAGGAACACGATACTTGATTAGATTTTTCATTTTATTCACCTCAAGAACAGTGTTTCCTATTAAAATAAATTTATTCAGTTTTCATTGATTTTTTCAATACTTACACCCTGATAATAGTGTTTTAGGATCTCATCATATGGATATCCGTCACCGGCCATGCCGTTAGCACCATATTGACTCATACCTACACCATGTCCGTGACCGACTGTTTTAAAAACATAATTCTCACCATCTTTTTCCACATCAAAATCACTACTGGCTAGTCCTAGCTTCTCTCTAATATCACGTCCGCTATAAACCGTTCCGCATACATCTACACTATCCACACGTCCGCTATCTTTATAACTTAAGATTTTGATTTCAAAAGCCTCGACCCCAAAAAGTGTATTGAGTTCATCTAAGCTAAAGCTTTGGGAACGAAATGTCCCATCGTAAGCTAAATCCCAGCTTGAGTCAACCGATTTTAAATAAGGAACTTGGGCACTGACAAAATAATCTTCATTATTTTCAGTTTTCCCATTTGAGCTGGAAAAAAACAAAGCACTGATATATTTTCCGTCATACATCAAAACTTCACCGGCCGTCGCATTCACAGCCTCTTCAATCTTAGCTTCATTAGTGGCAAAATCAGCACCCCAATTTTCTTTCCGTCGAGCTTCATCATAGTAAACTTGCGAACTAACCGTATCATCTACTTTAAGATTTCTTGACATTACAAAAGTTCGACTTGCGACAGCTTGGGCTTTTAAAGCTTCAAGCTCAAAACTAGCCGGCATTTCAGCGCTGACAACACCGACAATATATTCTTCTAAAGGCACTTGATCAATCCTTTTGTCCTGACGACTAACCTCGACCATGATTTCTTTAGGTGCTTCCTTTTTAGGAGTCGGAATAGTTGTCGATGGTTGAAGATGAGAAAACGATAGTGCCACTAAACCTAGCAGCACGACTAAAACTAAAAACTTTAAACCTAATCCTTTCAATAACCTCACCCTATCTTAATTGATAGGACATCTAAAAACAAGTTGGCGACTAAATATGTCAGAGCCATCACGATTACAACGTATAAAACATAAAAATGAGCGACTTTATTCTTAAGAATAAATTTTTCAAAATTCACACATGACAACCCCACCATGACAGCTACCAGGCTTGCCATATAGGTGCCTAATCTCAATATCTCGTTAATCATTGTGCACACCTAGATACTTGACAAAGTCCATCACTTGATGTTCCCATGTCGCTTCATTATGACTGCCATCAACAATCATATCAAAGAACACTTTAGCCCCTTTTACCTCTAAATCTTTGGCCATGTCACAATGATTTTTCACAATGGCAGCTAGCGATCTTTTTGAGCGTGCTTCCTCACTGCCATAGCTCATATAGATTTTAGCACCTTCTAAACAAGAAGCTTGTCGAATTTCTTGTGTCAACTCATTTATACAAATCATGATAGAGCTTGATAAACAGGCTGCACCTTGATATATCTTCGGATAAGCAATCAAACCATAAAAGGCCATTAAGCCCCCCATTGAACTACCACCTAAATAGTTCATACCATTTGTACGATAGTGACGATCTACATAATCCTTTAGCTCTGTACTCATCCATTCTAACAGCACATGCCCTCGCCCATCTAAATCACCTAAATGACTACCATTTAAAACATAAGGACAAAACTCATTTAAACGCTCTCTTCCTTCATGATTACATTCTAAACCGACGACAATAGCTTTAACCTGATGCGCATCAAACTGACTATCAATATGCCAAGCATGGCCGTAAGTCGCATCTTCATCTCTATATAAATTATGCCCATCAAACATATATAAAACAGGATAATGTTGCCCACTTTCAGCATAATCATCTGGCAAATAGATATGCAACATTCTATCTAAGCCAAAAGGTGTTATATGAATTATTTTCTTTTCTAACATTTTTTACCCCTCCATCACTATATTTATTCTACCACAAATCAAAAATAGGCAAAAGCGAAAAACTATCATTAGCATTTGAATCAATGCCTAATGCTTATCATCTTTCTACTTCCAAAAACAAAGGAAACCTACCTCCATAGATTTCCTTACTTAACCTTTTATATACCAAATACAAATTATTTTTCATAGATGGCTTTAGTAACAATCGGTACCTCTCTTTGATCTTTGGCTTCAATGTCATTGATAAATAAATCTGTTTCCAAAACAATAACCCTCGACAACAATAATAAAGCGATAATATTCGGAATCGCCATCAAAGCATTGAGCGTATCGGAAATGTCAAAGACAAGTTGCACCCCATTGACAGCTCCCAAAAATGCGACTACACACCATGCGATACGATAATATTTAATCGGCTTATTGCCAAACAAGTAGCTCAAAGCACTTTCCCCATAATAGCACCAACCTAAAATAGTAGAATAAGCAAAGGTAAAAATGCCGATAATAAGAATAACCTTCCCGACATATGGAATAGATGAAAACGCCATTAAGCACAAAGCATTACCATCTGTCGTTGATTGGAAACCGATATTATTTGCCAACATCGAACAAACCAAAACTAAACCCGTCATCAAACAAACAATCACGGTGTCAAAGAATGGTCCGGTTGAAGCAATTAAAGCTTGTCTAACCGAATTTCTTGATTGAGCGGCAGCTGATACAATCGGACTTGACCCCATACCTGCCTCATTTGAAAATAAACCACGTGCCATACCGTAACGGCAAGCTTGGAGAATTGTAAAGCCCAAAGCTCCTCCTGCTGCTGCTTTAGTGTTAAACGCAGCACTTATGATAACTTCAACTGCCGGCATAAAGAAAGCACGGTATTGAACAAGAATATAGAAGCAACCCAAAACATAGAACAAAGACATCAACGGTACAAGATATTCGCACGTTTTTGAAATGCTTTTAACCCCGCCGACAATGACAATAAAGGTCAGAAAAGCAATGATTAAACCGGAAATCCATGGTTCAATATCAAAATTTAACGTAAATAAGGAAGCAATCGCATTAGATTGAACCGCACAACCTATCCCAAATGAACAAAAGACAGTTAACCAAGCAAATAAAATGCCCATTTTTTTATAATTTAGACCATTTTGTAAAATATACATCGCTCCACCGGCATACGTGCCATCAGCTTTTTTAACACGATACCTTAAAGCCAATAACGACTCGCCATATTTTGTAGCTATACCGAAGAACCCAATCAGCCACATCCACAAAATTGAACCCGGTCCACCACAAGCGACAGCTGTTCCTACCCCAATAATATTACCTGTTCCGATAGTTGAAGCTAAAGCTGTTGCCAAAGCGCCAAAAGGTGAGATACTCCCGGCTTCCTCGTCATCTTTAGATAGCATTAGTTTAATTGCCATCGGAATCTTACGCTGAATAAATTTAGTTTTCCATGTCAAAAACAAATGACAGCCAAACAACAGAATAATCATTGGCGGTCCCCATAAATATCCATTAATCCAAGAAATAAAAGCTTCCATACAAAACCTCCATAAAACAATATATGTATATCATAAAGAAAAATGTATCCAAAAGCAATATTTAATTGTTATTTTTTGTATAAATCGTATATTTTTAAACAAACTTTTCAAAGAATACAAAATCTTTCGAGCTTATCCTTAATGGATAATCACTTATATTACCCGGGAAATACCTTTTATTTATCATTTCATCAATTATTATCATTGAAATAAAAAATCACTCCTAAAGGAGCAATTTTTTATTGGATTTCATTGGCTTTTTTAAGAGCCAATTTAGTAGCCACAGGTCCAATCAATTCATAAATAACTGTGCCGCATAAAACAATAGTTCTGATTTGCGGTCCATATTCCGGCACAACAGTCATTGCCGTTGTCGCTAAACCAATAGCTACCCCGGCTTGCGGAATTAAAGTGAAGCCCAAATATTTTTGGACATTCTTCTCAACCTTACAAATCGTACCACCTAAATATGCCCCAAAGGCTTTACCGATGACCCTAAAGATGACATAAATTAAACCGATTGTACCTACACTTTGAATAATTGCAATATTTAAGTCCGCACCACTTAAAAAGAAAAATAACATAAAGATAGGGGCACTGATACGGTCTGTCAGTTCAAAAACTTTTTCATAAACATCACTTAAATTGACATAAACCGCAGACATCATCATACAGCAAAGTAAGTTAGAAACGTTTAGAACTTGGCAGATTCCTAAACAGCTAAATACCATGGCAATTGCCACTGCCAAACGATTATCTCTTGAATGAAATATTTTGGTTAACCATGAGAAAACAATCCCCAAGATTGCGCCGATACCAAATGCCAATAAAATTTCAATAATCGGTGTTCCTAAAGACGCAAGTAATGAACTGCTATTAGGATTTTGAATGGACTTAGCTATAGCGATGCTTAATCCAAAAGCGATTAAGGCAAATGCATCATCAATGGCTACTACCGGTAATAATGTGCTAGTTACCGGTCCTTTCGCTTTATATTGACGCACAACCATCAATGTAGCCGCAGGCGCTGTTGCTGCGGCAATCGCTCCTAAACATAGTGAAAATGATACATCGTGACCTGTTATAATTAAAACCGTATCGACAACTAAAACCGCACCGAAAGCTTCTAATAGAGCGATAACTACCGGAGCTTTACCGACTTTTTTTAAATAGGCAACTTTAAATTCAGCACCAATAGATAAAGCGATAAACCCAAGTGCAACATCTGATACAATCGATAACTGTTCAACCATTTCTAAAGGGATAACCTTTAGGCAATAAGGCCCCATGATTAAACCTATAATCAAATAGCCCGTCACATTTGGAAGCTTAACAAATTTAACTAATCTTGTTGCCAACAAGGATAGTAGAAGACATAGCGCAATGGTTTCAAATAAATTTATTTGCATTCGTCATTCATCAACCCTTCACAATAATAAACAGGAACACTTAACATAATGCCGGTATTTGGCTTAGACAAGTCCCCGACAACACTTTTAATCACATTTGTTGTCCTAACAATTTGATCGTCTTTAACAGCCATAAGTAAGATTTTTGTCTGTTGCTTATTGTTTGTAGACATCATCGCTCTTAATGCGCCAAACATAGGCAAATCTTCCATCTCCGCTAAAGCTTCACCCATACCATGCCCATCTATGATGGTACAGCCATTCAAGTTATTTTCGGCAAGTTTTCTTAATAAATCTTCAATTAACCCAACTTGTTTCAAAATTAAAATTAGTAATTGCATTGTATCTCCTTCTTTCCGTTGCCTATTATACTCTCTTTTTTGATACTTTCAATTATATTTTTCGTTATTTTTATAGAAAAAAGTTTCGCTTCATTTAACCCTTCTTAATTCTTTTTCAGAATTAAAACAAAAGCCAACCTTATGACAAGATTGGCTTATTTTATCATTGATTTTTGATTTTAATGCGGGTCAAGGCACGTTTTAAGGCTAATTCGGCACGCATAACATCAAGATTAGAGCCTTTGTTGCGAAGTCTGTTTTCAGCTCTTTCTTTCGCTTTTTGGGCACGTTCCAAATCAATACCCTCTTTAGTTTCGATTGCATCTGTGATCACTGTGACTTCATCTTTAGTCACGTGCACAAACCCACCTGAAACGAAGAAAAATTTTCTTTCGCCTTTTTCCACAAAATTCATTTCACTAATTTCCAAGACACATGAGAAAGGTGTCATGTTCGCTAAAATTCCTAATTGTCCGACTGTCGATACAATGTTTAGAATTTCCACATAACCTGTATGGTAATCCCCATGAGGAGATACGATACGTAATTTAAATTCAGACATGGCTTTCACCTAGCCTTCCAATGTCTTGGCTTTTTCTTGAGCTTCTTCAATCGTACCTACATTATGGAAAGCCTGCTCCGGAAGATGATCCCATTTACCTTCAAGAATTTCTTTGAAGCCGCGAATCGTATCAGCGACACGAACATATTTACCTTCCATACCGGTAAACTGACTGGCAACTGTAAATGGCTGTGATAGATAATTACGAATACGTCTAGCGCGAGCAACTGTTAATTTATCTTCATCACTCAATTCTTCCATACCTAAAATAGCGATAATATCTTGCAATTCTTGGAATCTTTGAAGAATTTGCTGAACGCCGTGAGCAACTTCATAATGTTCTTTACCCACAACATTAGGGTCTAAAGCTCGAGATGATGAGTTTAACGGATCGACCGCCGGATAAATTCCTAAAGCCGCAATTGAACGGTCTAAAACAACCTTAGCATCTAAGTGAGCAAATGTTGTGGCAGGGGCAGGATCGGTCAAGTCATCGGCAGGCACATAAACAGCCTGAACAGATGTGATAGATCCTTGTTTCGTAGAAGTAATACGTTCTTGTAACTGTCCCATTTCAGTCGCTAATGTAGGCTGATAACCTGCTTGTGAAGGAACACGTCCTAACAGAGCCGATACTTCTGAACCGGCTTGTGTAAAACGGAAAATGTTGTCGATAAACAACAATACATCTTGATTTTCTTCATCACGGAAATGCTCCGCCATTGTCAAACCTGTTAAAGCCACTCGCAAACGTGATCCGGGGGGCTCGTTCATCTGACCGAAAACCAAACAAGTTTTATTTAAAACGCCACTTTCCTTCATTTCATAATATAAATCATTACCTTCACGGGAACGTTCACCAACCCCCGCAAAGACAGAAATTCCACCATGCTCAGTAGCGATGTTGTTGATCAATTCCTGAATTAAAACGGTCTTACCAACACCGGCACCACCAAACAAACCGATTTTACCACCTTTAATATATGGACAAATAAGGTCAATAACTTTAATACCTGTTTCGAGAATCTCTGTTTCTGTTTTTTGTTCAGCATAAGTCGGCGCATCACGATGGATAGGCATTGGCTTAGCTTCACCTTCTAATTCACCTTTACCGTCAATCGTATTACCTAAAACATTAAACATACGCCCTAATGTTGCCCTACCTACAGGAACACTAATAGGTGCTCCTGTATCAACGGCATCTAACCCACGAATTAAACCATCAGTTGACCCCATGGCGATACATCTTACCGTATCATCTCCCATATGCTGAGCTACTTCGATAACTAATGTTTCAGCACCATTTTGAACCTTAATCGCTGTATTCAAAGAAGGCAAGTGCCCATCTTCAAAACGCACATCGACAACCGGTCCGACAGCACGGGTGATTTTCCCAATATTTTGACTCATATTTGACACCTCCTCTTTCTATTGTGCATTTGCGCCAGCCACGATTTCGGAAATCTCATTCGTGATGGCTGTTTGTCTAGCCTGATTGTATTTCAATAATAACTGCTCATTTAAATCCGTTGCGTTATCCGTTGCATTTTCCATACTTGTTCTGCGGCTGGCATTTTCACTAGTCACTGACTCAACTAAATAACCGTAGATCGTTGCCTGTAAATACATCGGAATTAACTCTTTCAAAACTTCGCTGGCATTAGGTTCAAAATCCATAAAATACTTGACCTTGTGATTATCTGCCAACTTCGTTTGATCTTCCTTAGTGATAGGCAAAAGCTTAACACAATGCGGTGTAAATGTCAGATTATTGACAAACTCCGTATAAATGATTTTAATTCCGCCGATTTCTTGTTGCTGATATTTACCCATCAATTCTTTAACTAATTCTTTTACTTCTGTAAAAGATAAATCCGTAGATAAATCTATATACTTAAAATTGGCTTCTTTATAATGATTTAACCCTTTGCTTCCCAAAGCATAAACGAAATCCCCGTCTTGAATATTTTCCTTCGCACATTTTAAAACATTACTGTTATATCCGCCACAAAGTCCTAATGAACTTGTGATTAGGATAACTGCACTTTTAGGATTACCGTTTGGCTTTAAGAAAGGGTGATTCTTGACATCTTCAGTTGCCAGAATATGAGCTACTGTATCATAAACAATGGTGTAATAAGGCTTTTGTTGTTCCAAAAGATTGCGCATTTTTCTTAATTTAGACGTCGCTACAAGCTGCATCGCACGCGTAATTTTCTTTGTCGATTCAACTGATTTCATGCGACGTTTAATACTTTGCATTGATCCTGACATAGACTAGCCTTCTTTTTCAATCGTATTGATGTACTGCTGGCTAAATGCGCTCATAAATTCTTTTAACTTAGCATCTAATTCATTAGAAATGACTTTCGTTTCTTTGATTTCCTTTAAATAATCCGCATGACGCATATTGATTTCTTCAAATAATTGATTGATAAAAGGAACGATATGAGTTTCCGGAATATTCTTAGTGAAACCATTTTTCAAGGCATATAATGAAATAACTTGTTGTTCAACACTGCGACTTTGATATTGCGGTTGAACTAAAACAGCACGCACTTTATGTCCATGGTCTAAGACAGCTTTTGTCGCATTGTCTAAGTCAGAGCCGAATTGGGCAAAAGCTTGCATTTCCGCAAATTGAGCTAATTCTAATTTCAATGAACCGGATACTTGCTTCATCGCTTTAATTTGAGCGGCTGAACCTACACGTGATACAGATAAACCTGTGTCAATGGCAGGTCGGAACCCTGAGTTAAACAATTCTTGTTGCAAGAAAATCTGTCCATCTGTAATAGAGATGACATTTGTAGGGATATAAGCAGAAATATCACCCGCTTGTGTTTCAATAATCGGTAAGGCTGTTAATGAGCCACCACCGTTTTCTTCATTTAATTTACACGCTCTTTCTAATAGACGAGAATGTAAGTAGAAAACATCACCCGGATATGCCTCACGTCCTGGTGGACGTTTTAATAATAATGACACTGTACGGTATGCTACCGCATGTTTACTTAAGTCATCATAAACAATTAAAACATCTTTGCCTTGTTCTAACCATTCTTCTCCAATCGCACACCCGGCATAAGGTGCGATATATTGAATCGGTGCTAACTCACTTGCCGAAGCTGAAACAACAGTGGTATAACTCATTGCGCCACCTTGTTTTAATCTTTCCACAATCTGTGCAACCGTTGAATTTTTTTGTCCAATCGCTACATAGATACAATAAACATTTTGATCTTTCTGATTTAAAATAGTATCAATGGCAATCGCTGTTTTACCGGTCTGACGGTCACCGATAATCAACTCACGCTGTCCTCGTCCAATCGGAATAATCGCATCAATTGATGTAATTCCTGTCTGCAAAGGTTGATTTACAGACTGACGAGTCATAACACCGGGAGCTACACGTTCAATTGGACGTGTTTTAGTTGAAGGAATTGAACCTTGTCCATCAATAGGCTGTCCTAATGGATTGACAACACGTCCAAGCATGCCATCACCAACCGGAACCTCAATAATGCGACCCGTTCTTTTAACTTCGTCACCCTCTTTAACAAGTGTATCGTGCCCTAACAATACGGCTCCGACATAATCTTCTTCTAAGTTCATAACCATACCGTAAACGTCATGTGGGAATTCTAATAATTCACCTAACATTGCATTTTCCAAGCCATGAACCAGACTGACACCGTCACCGACAGTCATGACCGTACCTACATCTTTCATTTCGATGACGTCATCGTAGTGACGAATCTGTTCTTTAATTAAAGCGCTGATTTCATCAGGTCTTAGTGCCACGCTAGTCACCTATCCTTTCAGTAATTCACTTTGCAGTGAATTGATTTTATTTTTCAATGAACCATCATAGACACGATCGCCGATAACGACCTTAATTCCACCAAGTAATGAGGTATCTAATTTTTGATTCAATAAAACTTTCTTACCCTCTTTTTGTGATACTGCCTTTTCAATTTCATTTAAAGTAGCAGTATCTAAGACATTAACCGCATATACAACACCCTCGAGAATCCCCTTGTCGATATTGTATAATGTATAAAATTCTTTCACAATTTCAGCTAAATAATTCATGCGTCCCCGCACACAAAGCAATTTCAAAAAATTAAGCGTATTAGGCTTAATACTATCCTTAAAACACTTTTCGATAATAGCTAATCTTTCGTTTAAAGCGACCAGCGACTGATTCAAAAACCGCTGTGCTTCTCTATCTAAAGCCGATAGAACAAAATCTAAATCATGTTTATAAGCCTCAAGTTGTTGATCTTCTTTGGCCAACTCGAATAAAGCCAAACCGTAGCTTTGACCGACGCTTTCCATTAACGTTTAACCTCATCGATAAATGAACTAATCAATTCTTTATCTTTATCTTCGTCGATTTTGCTTCCTACGATTTTTCTGGTTGCTTCCATAGCGATTTCAACCATTTCCTGACGCATATTCTCCTTGGCTTTTTCTTTTTCTGATTCGATTTGCTTAGCGGCTTGTTCTAGGCGGTAACTTGCCTCTTGACGTGCTTCTTCAAGAATTTTATCTCCTTGCACACGTGCATCGGTTTTGGCTTTTTCCACCACTTCACGATATTCTAGAGCGCCGACTCTTGCCAGCTTTTCACTTTCTTCCATATGTACCTTAGCTTTAGCGTTGATTTCTTTAGCTTCATTGATGTTGCTTTCGATAAACTCCGCTCGCTTGCCGAGATACTTTTGCAAAGGACCATATAAGAATTTCATAAAGAAGTAGAAAAGGATACCTGTTGATAGTAGCTGTACAATCATTGTTGTAACATTGGGAAATAGTTTCCCGGCGATATCAACTTCCATCAAACCCCTCCTTTTTGGTTATCTATATATGATTAGAAAATGAATAATAAAATGAATGAAACTAATAAACCATAGATGGCAACTGTTTCTGTGATACCACAGCCGACAATCATCATCAAACGGATTTTATCTTCTGCTTCCGGATTACGTCCTACCGCTTCTACGGCTTTACTTGCTGTTAATCCTTCACCAATACCAGTAAACATACCTGCACATACAGCAATTGCTGCTGCGATTGCAATTAAACCTTCGTTTGTCATAAATAAATTCCTCCTTGTTTAAGCCTCCATAGAAATATAAACACTCGATAATGTTACAAAGATAAATGTCTGAATAAATCCCGCAAACACATCGAAATAAGCGTGGAGCACCGGTGCAATAATCGGTCCAACCACATTGATAGGGATAAATGAGAATAGTAATCCCGATAAATATCCCGTTGCCGCATAGACTAACGACATCAAAATACCACCGCTGACGATGTTACCAAAGATACGCATAGATAATGAAATCAATGGTGCCAATGTACTTAAAATATTGGTAGGGGGCCAAATTAAATTCCAGACATATTTAAGTGTCCCTTTCTTTTTAAGTGCAGTCAGCTGAATCATCGCAAACGTAATTAAAGCTAACGTTAAGGTAATACTAAAATTAGACGTTGGTGATTCCAAACAAACAAGTCCTGAGATATTTGAAATAAAAATAAATAAAGCTAATACCATAAAATAAGGACTTAGACTTTTTTCCATTTTCTGATTCGGAAAAATCGTATGGAAAAAGTTTTGAAAAATATTGACGACTGTTTCAACCGCTAAAACGATTCCTTTTGGTTTTTCAAGTGGATTTGCCTTAGCTAACTTCCTACCTGCATATACAAAGAATAGGCATAAAGCTAAAGTAATAATCACCGAAGAAACGATTTCAGGCTGAATAATAATACGCACGTTTTCAAGTTCGATAATATCACCCATACCTTTAAGTTGAATAATATGACGCACGCTTCGTCACCTCCTTGCCATCGTTAGACGAAAAATCGTCAATTTAACGTTTAGGTAACCTATCGCCACACAAAAGATGTTGATAAGTCCCGGAATCTTAACCGCAATCAGAAAACCGATTGTGTAAATTCCCATCTTCAATAAGAAAAATGTACCTTGTAGGACAGACGCTTTTGAAACTCTTGCCCCCACAAGCAAACCGGCGCTTTGGCAATCTATCAATAAAATGATGTATGAAAATAGAAAGCCAAGTCCATAACCTAGAGGTAAGCTGATATTTTTTAGAATAAGACCAACAACTGTAAAAATAGCTAATAAATATAAAGCCGTTATCCTACTTTGTCTTTGCAAATCTTTTTCATCTTTAATCATGCTTATCCCCCAAATGTATCATAACCATGAAGCTATGGTAAATTCCCCATAGCGATAGAATTATTAAAAATAATGCTCGGGTATGAAATAATCGATCTAGCCCAATCCCCAAACAGACAGCCAATAATAAAGCTCCCGCAATATCATAGGCAACTTGAAAGGCTTTAGCGACATAGAACCAAAGATTTTTATTCATCAGTTCCGAATAAACGATCTCCGGCATCGCCTAACCCCGGTAAAATATAGCCATGTTCATTTAATTTATCATCTAAACAAGCTAAATATATAGGAACATCAGGTTGTTCTTCTGCCATTTTAGCTAAACCTTCCGGCGCACCTACTAATGATACCATACGTAAATCTGTTGCCCCTCTTTTCTTCAAGGCTTCTATAGCATCACAAGCACTTCCGCCGGTTGCCAACATCGGATCTAAAACAATCACCGTTGCTTCTTTTAGACATGAAGGAAACTTAGCATAGTATTCTTCAGGTAATAATGTTTCTTCATTTCTTGCCATACCGATATGTCCGACATGGGCATAAGGGATAATTTTTCTCATACCATCTAAGAACCCTAATCCCGCTCTTAAAATAGGCACTAAAACAATCGGTTTATGAACTTTGTAGCCCTCTGTTTCCATTAAAGGCGTTTGAACGCTATAAGTATCTAAAGCTAAATCTTTAGTAACATCAAATGCCATTAACATCACTACTTCGTCTAAACACTCTTTAAACAAGCGGCTGCTTGTTTCTCTATCACGCAAGATAGACATCTTTTCTTTAATTAAAGGATGCTCAATAATATGTACACTCATTCTTTTTTCTCCTATATCTTATTGATTATTTTCGATTGCCATCAATTTTGCAATTCTTGTATCATGGCGTCCACCTTCATATTCTCCTTCAAAGAAAGCATGAAGAATTTCTAAAGCTAACCCTTGTCCGATGACACGTTGTCCCATAGCTAACATATTAGCATCATTGTGAGCACGAGTTGCCTTAGCACTAAAAACATCATGGCATAAAGCACAACGAATCCCGTTGACTTTATTGCAGGAAATACTGATACCTATTCCCGTACCGCAGACAACAACACCTTTCTCACATTCACCACTAGCGACTGCTTTAGCAGCTTTATAGCCATAATCAGGATAATCGACAGCATCTTTCGTATAAGTACCGTAATCAACCACTTCATGTCCCATTGCTTCTAATTCGGATTTTAAAACATTTTTTAAGTCAATACCACCATGGTCACAAGCCATTGCTACTTTCATGACAAAACCTCCTCTATTTTTTCCAGTGTCAATTCCCCTTGACGAATCACTTCTATTTCATCTTGGCACAAATTCAGAATCGTACTTGCCTTTCCACTGCCACAAACTCCTTCCACAACCATGGCAATTCTATCTTCCAATTGTGCAAGAACTTCGTCACTTGTAAAAGCCGGCGGTTTTCCGGAAATATTAGCACTAGGCACTAATAAAGGCTTTCCGGCTTTTCTGATTAACTCCAAAACAAATGGATCATCAGGGCAACGTATACCAATCGTATCAAAACCATTTGTAATATAAGGTGATACGGTTTCCTTACGATTAAAAATCAAAGTTAAGGGTCCTGGCATAAAGTGTTCAATAATTTTCCAATCTCTATCTTTCGTTTTAGCGAAATCAGAAATCATTTTTTTATCGGCAACCATTAACGTAAAAGGCTTAGACTCAGGACGTTGCTTAGCCCACTTTAACTTTTCCATGGCTTTGGTTGAATCATATATAATCCCTAACCCATAGACCGTTTCTGTCGGAAAAGCGATAACCTCTTCATTTTGCAAGGCTTCTGCCAACAAATCTAAATCGGCTTTCGTTACGATTTGTGTTTGCATTTTGACACCTCCATCAGCTTGTATTTTATCATAAACTTTGTAAATTGCATAGAAATATCATCAATTTTATCATGCTTTCCTCTCTAAACAGGTCGATATGTTAAGGAAAAATAAGAAGTCTTCAAGAGGGACTATTATCAATAAGGCAGTACAAAACAATTGAATATTTTGACTTTTCGTTAGTAAGTGGATATACTTTAAATGTAATGTGCGTGAATCATAGCAATGCTTCACAAAACGAAAAGCCAAGAGGGGCAACTCTTGGCTTTTCTGCTATTCTTTAGAGTCCTTGCTATTGGACTTGCTTTGACTTTGTTGACAAAATCGATCTTCATGTTTTTCGATGTATTTTATCGCAAAGTGAGTACAATCAACATTGATACATATTTAACGATTACAGTACGTCGCATAATAAATGTTATTAACCTCATGATTTAATCATTAAATTTCATGCTGTTTCATCACCATAAACAAAAAATAAAGGGAAGCTTGCTAAGTAAGAGATGATATGAGAAAATATAAATGAGGTGAGCAATATGTCCGAACTATTAGAAATATATGATACAGATTTAAAAAAAATTGGAATTAAACCAAGAAATGAAGTTCACTCAAAAGGTTATCTTCATGCTGTCTGTCATCTTTGGATTACAGATATAAAAAAAGAAATCATCTATCTCCAAAAGCGTTCTTTGGATAAGGATTCTTTCCCGGGTTATTATGACATTACATCAGCGGGACATATTGATCCTAACGAAACACCGGAAACAGCTATTTTAAGAGAAGCCTCTGAGGAAATCGGTTTAACCCTTGATAAAAAGGACTTAACATTTTTAGGTTGTTTTATCGAACACTTTGAAAGTGATCATGAAATTGTCTATGTTTATATATGTGATTTAGAAAATCCTATCTTTAAATTAGGAGAAGAAGTAACTGAAATTATCCCCGTGCCTATTTCAAGCTTGATGTCAAAGCAAGACAAGCTATGTTTTACTGATGATCATCTTCAACCTCGCATCATTTCCAGGGAAATGATTTGCCCACATGACCTTTCATTAGTTGACGAATATTTAAAAAACAAGCTAGCATAACCCTAAAACACTTAGCGATATAACAAACCGCTAGTGTTTTTTTACTTTTAGAAACTCTCATAAGTATGTCATCATAAATCATTTTTATATTTTAAAATGACAATAACGAAAATAAATATATGGTAAGATTCATGTCATTTTTCCATGTAAAATTAAGGAGATTATATTTTTTATGAAAAGAAAACGCTTTGATACAATAAAGTTTATTGTACTAGTTCACAAAACACAAAAAAAAGCGTATGATTAAAGAAAATAATAAAACTATAAGGAGTAATTCAGCTATGTTTAAGAAATTCAATATTTTAAAAGATGCCATCAAAACCGAAATACGTGAACATAAAGCATCTGCTTTTGTTTACTTTTCACTGCGATTCTTAGTAATTGTGACCATGATTTTACAATTCTATAACCGCAACTATGAAAATGTTTTCCTATGTATCTTAACCTTAGCACTGCTTATAGTACCGAGCTTTATTCAAGTAGAATTTAAGATAGAATTACCTAGTGCCTTAGAAATCATTATTCTGCTGTTTATTTTCAGTGCTGAAATATTAGGGGAAATCCAATCCTTTTATATCCTTTTTCCGATGTGGGACACTATTTTACATACAATCAACGGCTTTCTTGCCGCTGCTGTCGGCTTCTCGCTTGTGAATATCTTAAACAATGATGACCGTATCCAATTCAAATTATCCCCTTTATTTATGGCTATTACAGCTTTTTGTTTCTCTATGACAATTGGCGTATGTTGGGAGTTTTTTGAATACTTCATGGATACTTTCTGCGGTTTGGATATGCAAAAGGATACCATTATCCATCATATAACCTCTGTGGCTTTAGACCCAACTAAAAGCAATATTCCAATTACAATCGACAAGATTAACGAAGTTGTCATCAATGGTAAGAGCTTAGGTTTAGGCGGTTATTTAGACATTGGTTTAATTGACACCATGACAGATTTAATCGTTAATTTTGTTGGGGCATCAGTCTTCTCTCTATTTGGTTATTTCTATGTTAAACACGGCGGTAAAGATAGTTTTGTGAGTATGTTTATTCCACATAAAAAGGATAAGAAACATGACTTTAAACGCATTGTAGCCGAGCGTTTTAAAAGGAAGGAGCATTCTAAAAATGAAAACAAATCAAAACAATAAATTACGTCAATTTCTCTATTTAGCGATTCTGATATATGGCGGTACAGCTATTTATGCCTTTATTTATAATTACCGCATGAATGATATGCGTGGCATTGGCATGGGAGTTGTCGCTTTATTAACACCTTGGTTAATTCCCGCCTTATTCAAAATCGTCAAACTTAAAGCAAGTGATGAAATCTATATTTTAAATATTATTTTCATCTATTTCGCCTCGTTAATCGGCAGTTGTCTAGGTGGCTATGGTTTACCTTTTTTTGATAAGGTGTTGCATTTCTCCAGTGGTATTTTTGCCACAATTCTAGCTATGATGTTATATAGTTGGATTAAGCATACTAAAAAAGCAGAAACCCAAGCCGATAAAGCGATTTTCTTTATTTTTATCAATGCCGTTAATATGGCTATCGCTCTACTATGGGAATTTTATGAATATTCTATGTTGATTTTCTTCAACAATGATTGTATCAATCATTATTCAACCGGTGTTCATGACAGTATCACAGATATGTTATGTGCCTTCACCGCCGGTTTAATCATCACAGCTTTAGTTGTTCGTTACTATAAAACAGGAAGAAAAGAATTTTTCATCTCTTTATATGAGAAATTCTATGATATGAATATTGAAGGTCAAAAAGCCCTATTCAAATAATTCCTAATAACAAGTCTTAAGCATTTTCACCGTTGAGATCGTTGACAAAATAAAGTCAACGGTCTTTTCTTTGGCTTTGAGTATTGAGGAAATTGTTGTTAATTATCAGTAACGCTTGGCATTCATTAGCTAATACACTTCTAAAACACAAGAGAAAAAGATAGAAACTATTGTCCCTATCCTTATCATCTTTATTCACTTTTTCTTCGCTGTAAGGCAAGTGCCATAACCACTCCCACAAAAGAAATGACAGTCATCATACCCCATAGCATGATATTTATTGACTCGCCCGTCTTTATATCCGAATTCGTTAATGGAATTTGTTCCTCTTTCTTGACTGTAACCGTAATAGTCTTCGTTACAGAAGCTCCATCTTTATCTGTTACCTTGAAAGTAACTGTATAAGTACCGGCTTTTGAAGTATCTACCGTATTGTTGATAATTTTTATCTTGGCTGTAAGATCGCCATCTTCCTGATCATATGCCATAACATCATTCAAAGCCATCTCATCATCAAATTTATCACCTACCATCAAAACTTTATCCTTAGCTGTAATTATAGGTAAGTGATTTGATGTTGTTGAAGTTACAACTTCTACATTAAGCTGAACAGAAATAATTTCATAATTTAATATATCATTAGGTGTAAAGATGGCCTCAAATTGACATACCCCTAGTTTATCGGCAATCACATTCTTATCTTTCCACCTAAATCCTTTAGGAAGTTTTATCGTTCCTAAAAGCTCTCCTTTACTAATCACAAGTTTATCAACATCATTTGGCATTGGCATAGCTTTTTTTATCACAAATTCTTTTTCAGTCGTTGCCCCATTATAGATGTCATCAGCTTCTACACTTGCAACCACTTTATATGTCCCTGCGTTGATAGGAGCACCATTCAGCTTTTTCCATTTACCGTCGCTTTTTTCATACCATGTCAAAACAACTTCTTTAGCACTTCCGTTTTTTGTAACCTTTGGATTTGAAACAGCTTCTTTATCATACGTCTTATTCATATTTTCAGTCGTAATCAGAATAGCACTATCTAGTTTATTAACGGTAAAGGTAATAGGGACACCCGTTGTTACTATATCTCCATTTAAGTCTTTCTTAGATGTCACCTCAAGATAGTAATAGTATTCCCCGGTATCTTTGCCATCTTCTATTTCCAATGTCTTAGAAGTTTCGCCGTCGATTTTTTCACCACCCGAAAATTGTCCGTTTCTAGTAGCTTTGTACCATTGATACGTATTGAACTGTCCGTCTATTTCATCAACAGAAGCAACCATTTCAACATTATCATAACCATAGTCTACATCATTTCCGGTAACTGAAACTTCCGGAGCTTGAGCAGGGTCAGAGGTTATTACATCAAATAGATAAGCAGTATCTGTTGTGGCGTCTGGGTCAGAGCCAATAACCGTACTTACTGATTTATAAAACAAGTCCCATGAACCACCTGATTTCGCACAACTATAGCCATAAATCTCAAGTAAATAGTATCCATCGCCATAATCCTCTTGCGAATAATTTCCGGCATTTGTGCGCTCATGTTCAGATTCATTGATTGTGATTGTATTCTTTCCCAACGGTTTTCCCCAATCATCAGTACCGAAACCTTTTTCAGACATACGTGGACCTTTCATTCCGCCACGCCATACATCAGTCCATTTGTATTCAAATTTAACTTTCACATCTGCCTCTGAAACTGTTTCGATAGGGTGCGAAACATTAACGCCTATCGTATGCTCCTTATTGTTAGATAAATTTAATTTTGGATAAGTATCTTCGGTTTTGATGACTTGCCCATCTACTACAAGTTGAATCGTTGGTTCTTGAAGCGTATAAGAAACCTTAAGTGTCAGTTCATCTTCTTCTAATTTCAATATTGTTTGATTCGTTAAAATTGTATCGTTATATAACCAACGGCCTACATATCCAACAGGCACACTGATTGTTGGATTTGGTATAACATAATTTTCATCTACATACCAATTTCCACCCTTGTCCTTACAAACATTAACCGCTTGTCCCCAAAGCTTCTTTTCATCTTTTTCCGTACCATAATGAAGAGTAAATTCATAAGTGATTGAATTGATATAGGTACTGTTTCCACTTGGCTTAAAAGTTTTCTTTGCCAAAACATTATTGAAAACCGTCAAACGTTTACCTACACCATATTCATTGCCTTTGAACGCTCCCCCATCATATCCACTAGCATCATCTGTCAAAACAACAATCGTCGAGATAGATTTTGTTTCATAGAACGCATCACTGCCGACAAACGTAACCGAAGCCGGAATGACTACCGATGTATTCTGTGGAAGTCCCGTACACCCTTTAAAGCTTTGGCGTCCGATTATTTCCAAATTTTGCGGAAGCTCAAATACTGTATCTGTATTTCCGTTAGCAGTGCGTACAAACTGTAACCCTGTACACCCGTTAAACACACCTCCACTATCTATACTACCGATATTTTTCAATGTTTCCGGCAAAATAACGCCCGTTAATCCTGTACAACCACTAAAAGCACTTTTACCCAATGTTTCAACTTTTGTATAAGATAAATCTAATATACCCGTTAAAGATGAACAACCCATAGCAGCCTGATTGTTTATCATCGTAAGGTTTGTAGCATTTGAAAAATCAATATTCACAATCGCATATTTATCCGTATATGTTTTATCACTAGCATAATTATAATCGGTAATACAGCCTCTTTTTTGCTTTTCATTTGTCCATTCATCTCTAAGCCCATCATTGTAGATTGTCGTAACACTATTTGGAATACTTATAGAGAAATTTAAAACTTCTCCATTTGGATAGTTATTTTCATACCAACTTTTAGAAATCCCATAGTACACGCCCCCAACGATAACCATTCCGGATTCAGGAACTTCTATAACTTCATCTATATCAGCCACAGCTTTTACTTTGGCATTTTCCTTTTTACTGTCTTCGTTTTCCAATGTGCTTTGTTTTGAAGCTGATGCTATTTCTTGTTGTTTTGTTACTTCTGATAGTGTGTCATGGTCAACCGTACTACCATTTTGTTTCGGTTCTGTTATTTCTTCTACTTCTATCGTATTTATATCAAAACTGTCTGTTTGTTCTTCTGCATAAACAAGCATCGGATTTGTAAAAACTGAAATAATTAGAAAGAATATCGGCAAAAACGCAAGTCTTGTTTTCCTTTTCTTCATTTCTTCCCCCCCTATCTTTAACTATTCTCAAAAAGTACACTTTTTAATAGTCAATAATTTTACTTACAGTATATATGAAAATGCCTTTCTTTTCAATGTTTTTGACTTTTGAAATAGTCCTAGGTCATTATTCTTAAATTGTCTTTTATATTTGATGTTATCTAAATATTTTTCAAAAAGTGTACTTTTTGAGATTATTTGTATTATTTAAGCAGACGATATTCTCTCAATTTCCTATAAAATGTGGCTTCACTCATCTTACATATTTCCAAGACTTCCGATAGTGGAAGTCTTTTCCTTTCCCAATCACAAACAAGTTCCCCAAAATTTTCCGGGAGTATGATTTGCGGTCTACCGAATTTGATGCCTTTCGCTTTGGCAACTGCAATGCCTTGCGCTTGTCTTTTTCTGATATTTTCCCTTTCATTTTGGGCAACAAATGATAATATCTGTAACACAAGGTCAGCAATAAACGTTCCCATCAAATCCTTTCCGCTTCTTGTATCTAATAAAGGCATATCTATTACACATATATCAATCCCTTTTTCTTTCGTAAGCATTCTCCATTGCTCTTGTATTTCAAGATAATTCCTACCTAAGCGATCAATACTTAAAATATAAAGCAAATCACCTTGTTTTAATTTTCTAATAAGATTTTTATATTGCGAACGCTCAAAACTTTTTCCGGACTTTTTGTCTATATAGATATTTTTGCAAAGAACGTTCCTTTTTAATAATTCAACAATCTGCCTTTCCTCATTTTGATCCACACTGGAAACCCGTACATATCCATAAATTTGTGCCATCTTTTATCAATCCTCCTTTAATGCGAGTATATAAGAAGTATTATAAATTAAAAAGCACCCTATCATAAAGGTAAATTGCTGATTACCAAATATTACCAATTCTTGCTTGTTTAGTTTTAATGTTTGGAAAAGTATACCTTATCACAAGTTCTTGATAGACGATGTGCTAAAATTTTGATAAAAAGCTATCGCAAAACAGTGAATTTATCGTTTCATATCAATAAAAAAGACACTTTATTTCAAGCATCATTTTCTAATAACTTTACATTTTTCTTTGCGGATTGTTGTAATTTTGTTGAACCATTATTACTAATAAACACAGTATCTATATAGATATTTTCAAAATTAAAAAAAAGTGGATAGTCAATCTAAAAACAACTATCCATTTAAAACCAATCTTTTATGGCTAATTAAAATATTTTTATAATATATGAAACAATCAATAGCCATGGTGCATATTCATAGATATCCAATTGATTTTAGGAATCCATTTTCCTAAAAGATTATCATTTTCTATAAATTCAAAAGGGTAAGAAACTTCTGCAACAATTTTTGAGTTTCAACTACTTTCATAAATCTCAAACGACCTGTTTTTATCACCTGTACTACATCACACTAATACACTTAACGTAAAAGTTGATGCCCCAACTAATATAATTTTTCAATTTTCTATTGCTTTTGTCGCCCTCTTATTTTTCAGTTTTTACCTTGTCTTTATCAATGTTGTTTTCGGCAATTACATAAACATATTCTATATATCCGCTTTCGTGGGTTACCTGTTTTTTATATTTTCCATCTTCGCCTTTGACAAAATCAACAGATACGATTTTATAATTTTTGAATGTGTAAACATATGTTACATACTCAAACACACCATTAAGTTGAATTGTAAATTCTGATTTTATTTCGGATGGACGTTCGGTATATGTTGTTACGACGCATTGACTATTTTCTATTATCTCACTGTCATCAAGTCTGCTATAGACATCATAAACATAAACATAATCCATACCTTGCTGTTCTAACAACTCACGATTGACTTCTTTTCCTTCCGGTACAATATCACCCGGTTTTAAGACTCTTGTTTCTTCAAGAGATAGTTCATTAGGTTGTAATTCAACCGTCTTTTTGTTATCTTCTGTTTCTTGTTGGGAGTCATTAGTGCTACAACCAACCATTCCACTCAATGATAAAATGAGTGTCCCTAATAACAATACTCTTTTTAGATTTATTCTTGTTGTCATTTTTGTTCTACCTTTCATTCCTCAATTTCATATCTTCAACAAATCTAATCTTATTCAAACATATCTTTAATAACATCAATATCTTTTCCCTCTAAATCTTTTAACTTTTGTTTTTCTTCCTCATAATCAAAAGTTGTTTTTTTGTTGAAATTACTATACTGAACAGTTGTTGGATAACCCAATTCTTTTTCAAATGTACTATCGGTATATGATATAATTCTCTCCTCTATGATTAAACCACTTGAATCAATAATAATTTCATATATTCGATAGTCTGTTCGAACCTCTCCCTTATCTACATACCACTGTGTTTCTTCATCGTAGGACATAACGTTATTAGTATTTTCAAATTTTATTTTAATTACAGTATGGTCACCATCTTCCTCTTTAGAAATGTCGTGTACATTACCTCGTTCTGCCGAATATAAAGAGGACATGAAAGGATACTGTTCCTGTTCATATAGATAACTCCCACTTCCTCCATACTCACGTAGTTCATCAAATTTATGATTGGAAGAATACAAATCGCAACAGTTTTCATATGCGTATATAAATGCTTGCCCATGTTCCTCGCTTGCCTCATCAACATAGTATACATAGCATAATCGAGTATATTTTCCATTTTCATTATACTTTTCATTTACTCTTGTTAGTTGCTTCTCTTTATCTACTCTTTTTACATAAGTTACGTTTTCATTAAAATACTCGATTGCTTTTTCATACGTTTCCTTGGCATCTAAATCCTTATAAAGTTTTTCAGCTATACTTTGTTCCTTTCCATTATTATTTGAAGCACCTAGCCCATCTCCATTACTACAACCAAATAAAACGACCATACTTAAAAAAGTAAAAAATAATATCTTTTTCTTTGATTTAATTACATTCATCATCTGTTTTAGTTCCTTTCTTTTTACATTTATATTTTCTACTTCCATTGTACCCCC
>ERZ808028.243-NODE-243-length-54577-cov-7.360697_pt1 | contig 54577 bp, 50 predicted proteins | sample MGYA00380184_ERZ808028 | MGnify/ENA primary metagenome ERZ808028 (study PRJEB31490, sample SAMN06133397) | mouse gut metagenome | isolation source: J8_1 | host: mice | place: China: Chengdu | collected 2015-05 ... | reverse complement strand
CAAAGTCAGATAGACGCATTGCTGAATTCCATGCAGAATTCCGGTGCGGATGAGGTGGTAGAGGAAAAGAAGGAGGTAGTAAAGGAGAAGGAGTACAAAAAGTACGACTTCTTCAGTCCAAAGAAGTATACGAAGGATAAGCTGAAGATGCTCAGCAGTATCTACGATAACTACTCCAGGATAGCTGCTTCACAGATCAATGGTCTCTTCCGGGCTGCCAGTGAAGTTGAGGTTATGGGGGTTGAGGAGCAGCGTTATTACGAATTTGGAAATGCGTTGAATGAGTCGGACGTACTCACAATCGCGAATATAGACTTGCCCGATCGGTCCAGTAACCCTCCAATGCTGATGCATATTAGTCCAATGCTGATGGCGTCTATGATTGACCGTATGCTTGGAGGGACGGGGATGGATATGTCGGTAGATATGTCTTATACTTATACGGATATTGAGCTTGCCCTCTATGCAAAAATTATAAAGTATTTGGTTATGATTACCAAAGATGTCTGGGCTGGTTATATCAATCTGGATGTTGAGTTCGAGCGGGTGGAGGAGAACCCAAGTATGTTCCAGGGAATTAGTGTAGATGAGACAGTTGTAATTATCATGCTGCACATATCCCTTGGCGGAATCGATGGAAGTATGAATATCTGTATGCCAGGTACGCTTTTAAGCAACATGTTTGAAATCATTGATAAGACGAAGCATCTGGCAAAGAAGATCGATGCGGCGCATCTTCGGAACACCAAGGAGGATATTCTGGAGAATATCAGAGAATCCAAGATGGATATTATGGCGCAGCTTGGCATAGCGAAGCTGAATCTGGACGATGTATACAATCTCCATGTGGGAGACGTCATCGACCTGAACAAACCACAGGATTCGTTGATTTCCCTTTATATCGAGGGCCAGCCATGGTTCAATGGCCAGCTTGGCGTACATAACAAGAATGTTGCAGTCAAGATTGAGGATCGTCTGATTGAGCCGAACAAGTTGCTTGAAGAGGCGGAAGAAGACGTGGCAGTATAACTACCAGATAAATCCAAGGAATTATCTGAGTAAATAAATTATAATGATAACAATAACATTAACAAAAGTGAGGTAGAAGAAATGGCAAAGATTTTATTAGTGGATGATGCGGCGTTTATGAGAATGATGTTAAAAAATACGCTGTCACAGGCAGGGTATACGGATCTGATTGAAGCAGAGGACGGTGTAAAAGCGGTGGAGGCTTATACTGCTGAGAAGCCGGATCTTGTATTCATGGATATTACCATGCCGAACAAAGACGGTCTTGAGACATTAAAGGAGATTAAGGCGATGGATCCAGGAGCAACGGTTGTTATGTGCTCTGCCATGGGACAGGAGACCATGGTTATGGATTCCATTAAGTCAGGAGCAAAGGATTTTATTGTAAAGCCATTTAAGCCGGAGCGTGTCTTATCAACTGTGAAGAAGATCCTTGGCTAGTTTAAGGAGGTTAGTATGTCTTTTTTGAATTCATTTGATATAAGTGCATCAGGGATGACGGCAGAGAGGCAGCGGCTTGATATTGCGGCAGAGAATATCTCCAATGCTGAGACAACCAGGACGGCCAGCGGGGGAGCTTACCGCCGAAAGATGGTAGTTTTGCAGGAGGTACCCACCACCTCTTTTCGTACCAAATTTAACAGCCTCCTAAATCGGACTGCGTCCAAGGGCGGAGTGAAGGTAACGGAGATTGTGGAAGATCAGAGAGACCTGAATCCTGTTTATAATCCGGATCACCCGGATGCAAATGAGGAAGGCTATGTTATGATGCCGAACGTAGATCTTGTAAAAGAGACAATAGACGGTATGTCTGCGACGAGAGCCTATGAGGCAAACATTACGGCCTTTAATGCCATGAAGCTGATGGCGCAGAAAGCGTTGGATATCGGCAAATAGAAAAAGGGGTGATTTTCCCGGAAGGAGAGAAGGGTTTATATGAATTCAGATTGCTTTAGTAAACTGGAAATAGATGCGATAGGTGAGATACTCAATATCAGCCTTGGTGCGTCGGCAACAGCGGTTTCCACGATGCTGAGTGCAAGGGTAGATATAACGACACCTATTGTCAACGTCGTGAAAAAAGAAGAGTTTGAATTAGACAGGGTTGATCCGGCAGTCTGTGTCGAGATTACTTATGTTGCTGGTCTGGAGGGTCAGAACGTTATGCTTCTTAAGAGGCATGATATTAAAGTAATCGTCGAGATGGCTATGGGGATGGAGATTGCGGATGAAGATTTTGAGTTAGATGAAATCAACATCAGTGCAGTCTGTGAGGTCATGAACCAGATGATGGGGGCATCTGCGACAGCGTTGTCTGAATTCTTAGGTAGAGTAGTAGATATCTCCACGCCAATTTCTTTTGAAGTGGAGAATGAGCAGCAGTTTATAGATAAATATTTTGTAGATGAAGAACCAAAGGTATTAATTGGATTCACTTTGAAGATTGCAGATAAGTTGGAGAGTGAATTCTTTAATGTTATGCCGATTGCACTGGCGAAGGGACTGGTGGAAGGCTTCCTTCCGCCGGAGGATATTATTCCTTATGTTCCAGGCGGACAGGAAAGCGTACCGCAGGCAGAAGCACCGACGCCAGCGCCAACACCGGAACCAGCGCCGGCAGCGAGCGAACCGGCAGCAGAGGCTTCGGGGGGCAAGATGTCTCAGGAGGAAATTGAGAGAATGCTTGCAGGTATGGTAGGCGGAGAGCCAGACCCAGAACCGGCGCCCGCACCAACGCCAGAGCCAGCTTCTGCGCCGACACCAGTAGCAGCAGAGCCCGCACCAGTACCGACGCCAGTGGCAGCGAGCGAACCGGCGCCAGTTCCAGCACAGGCTGCGGCAGCGCCGGTAGCTGAACCGACGGCAGGTGCAGCAGCACAGCCTGCGATGATGCCGATGATGCAGGGGGCAGCACAGCCCATGGTGAGTCCCGACGTTTCTATGATGCAGATGCAGATGATGCAGCAGATGATGCAGCAGATGCAGCAGATGCAGCAGCAGATGCAGGAGCAGAATAGTGCGCCCAAGCCGGTGGCAGCGCCGCCTGAGCCGAAGATGATCCATGTACAGCCTCCAATGCAGCCAAATTTGAAGGCAGATACCGGAATCGTACTGGAGGGCGAGCAGGAAGAAAACATGGAACTGATCATGAGCGTGCCTCTGGAGGTTTCCGTTGAGATTGGCAGGACAAAGAAGCTGGTGAAGGATATACTTGACTTTACAAAAGGTTCCCTGGTAGTTCTGGACAAACTGGCGGGCGAGCAGGTAGACTTATATGTCAATGGTCAGTGTATTGCAAAGGGTGATGTTGTAGTTGTGGAAGACAACTTTGGAATAAGAATTACAGAGATCATGAAAGTGAATCTGATTGCGTTAGAGCAGCATTAAGAGAGTAAGGAAGGAAAGATATGTGGAGAGTGATTGCCACCTTTGTTGCGGTAATAGTGATTATATATCTGAGTTATTTGGCCAGCAAATACATAGGCAAAGGGCTGGGCAGAAGCGGCAGTTCTCGTTATATGCGCCTGATCGATCAGATCACCCTTGGCCAGGACAGACACATTGCGATTGTGCAGGTGGGTGGAAAATATCTGCTCGTTGGTGTCACGTCAGGCCAGGTCAGTCTCTTGTCTGAGGTTTCAGACGAGGACCTGTTTCCTTTGGAGCCGGATGGAGAAGAAGGAGCTGGGAAGATACCAGATTTTAAATCGATGATGGATAAACTGGGTGACATAACGAAAAGAGGAGGTAGAAATTAGTGTACGATTCATTAATCAATGTGAATGGCAATCAGGTTCCTACACTGGATATCCTGCTGATGTTGACAGTCATATCACTTCTGCCCTCTCTTTTAATCATGGTGACGTCTTTTGCAAGAACAGTAATCATTCTCTCTTTTTTGAGAAATGCGATGGGTGTCCAACAAACGCCGCCAAATATGGTATTAGTCGGAATTGCAATCTTTTTGACTTTATTTATTATGGATCCGGTCATTAAGCAGATCAATACAGAAGCTTATACGCCATATAAGAACCAGGAGATTACCCAGGAAGAAGCCATTTCCCGCGCTCAGGTTCCACTGAAGGAATTTATGCTGACGAATACGGAGGAGAGTTCACTTAAGCTATTTGTGGATATGTCGGGGGTGGAGGAAACAGAAAACAGAGTAGATCTTCCTATGACAGTGGTAATTCCATCCTTCATGACGAGTGAGTTGAAAAGAGGATTTACTGCAGGATTTTTGTTATACATTCCATTTCTTTTGATCGATATCGTGGTTTCATCTACCCTTATGTCTATGGGTATGATGATGCTGCCTCCGGCGATGATCTCAATGCCGTTCAAGCTGCTGTTATTCGTAACTGTAAATGGATGGGAGCTTCTGTTTTCCACGATTGTCAATAGTTTCCGATGACGGGAAGGAGTATATAGATGACGAATGGAGAAGTGGCGGACCTGATGTATGAGGTATTCATACTGATTATCCAACTGGCAGGTCCGATGTTGGTGATCAGTATGCTGGTAGGCATCTTGATCTCCATCATACAGGCAGCGACGCAGATTCATGAACAGACGATTACATTTGTGCCGAAATTATTGGTAATAGGTGTCATACTTGTCTTTTCCGGTAGTTCTATGTTAGAGTCATTACAGGATTTTACCACGAAGATCTTTCGGATGATACAAGGCTGATGCGAGGAGTGATGACATGTCGATAGATAATACCGCACAGCTTACCTTATTTTCGCTGATTATGATGCGAATGTCAGGGTTTATCTTAATGAATCCGATATTGGGAAGAAATAATATACCGATAAGAGTTAAGGGAGGATTTATTTTTATCTTAACAATGATGGTATATTCGGCCTCGATGGAAGAGGCGGTAGAGATTGTGAGTACGATTGAGTTCGGATTCCTTCTGATCAAAGAATTTGCGGCAGGATATGTGTTAGGATATGTCATGCACTTGTTTTTTTTTATTGTTAGTTTTGCAGGATATATTATAGATTATCAGATCGGTTTGTCTATGGCTACAGTGTACGACCCCCAGAGTAATGCACAGATGCCTATAACAGGTAGTGTGTATCAGGCATGGTTGATTATGCTTTTTTTCGCAGTAGACGGTCACCTGGCGCTGATGAAAATTTTGCTGACTTCGGCAGAAATCGTGCCATATGGCGGAATTGTGCTTACCCAGGGACTTGCGCTGAAAATTATTGATATCTTCCTGGAATGTGTGAGCATGGGAGTGAAGCTTGCGCTACCCATGATTGCCGCAGAGTTTCTTGTGGAGATGGGAGTTGGAATCCTGAATAAAGTCGTGCCGCAGATTAGTATATTTGTAATTAATATTCAGATGAAATTAATTGTTGGTCTGGGCCTTTTGGCGCTTCTATATGCGCCTGCAGGCGAATTCATCGAGAAGATCATGACAACGATGATGAAGACGGTCCAGGGAATACTGACATTTTTATAAAGGAAGTGAACACCTTTGGCGTCAGATGAAAAAACCGAAAAAGCCACACCTAAGAAGCGAAACGACCAACGTAAGGAAGGTAATGTTCCTGTAAGTAAGGACGTTATCGCGGTCGCTTCGCTTGTAGGGTGTTTCTATTGTATAAAATTATTTTTTCCAGCTATTTACCGCAGACTTCGGGAGAGTTTAATCTTTCAGATATCCTCGGTTGCAGATATCAATGAGCTTTCTCTTGGTAATCTGCAGCTTGTAGGTATGAAAGCAGTGGAAACGTTGGCATGGTGTATTTTTCCGATTGGTGTAATCAGTCTGGCTATTGGCGTGCTTACCACTGGAATACAGACACGGTTCCTTTTTACTAAGAAGCCATTAAAATTTAAACTTAGTAAGCTTAATCCGATAAAAGGTATTAAAAATCTGTTTTCTACGAGACAGCTTGTGGAAGTGCTTAAATCGCTTCTAAAGATTATTGTTCTGGCAGTAGTTATATATAGAATTTTGAAGGAGCAGCTTGTAGTAATTGCGCAGATGATGGATATTAATACTATTAGCGTTGCTACGTATGTTCTGAATGAGATTATAAGCATGGTTTTAAGGATAGGGATGATTTTTGCAGCTGTTGCGGGTTTTGACTTTTTCTTCCAGAGATGGAAATATGAAAAAGATATTAAGATGTCCAAAGAGGAAGTCAAGGAAGAATACAAACAGATGGAAGGAGATCCTAAGATCAAGGGCAAGATTAAGAGTCTCCAGCAGAGCATGGCCAGGAGCAGAATGATGCAGGCGGTTCCGGATGCAGATGTTATCATCCGAAACCCTACGCATTTTGCAGTTGCGCTTCGATATGATATAGACCATGACAATGCCCCTGTCGTCGTGGCAAAGGGTCAGGATTATATTGCCCTTAAGATCGTAGAGATTGCAGAGAGCAGCAATGTCACGGTGATTGAAAATAAGCCTCTTGCAAGGGGAATTTATGCTTCGACTCCGCTTGGAGGACAGATTCCGGCAGAGTATTATGGAGTGGTAGCGGAGATACTTGTTGAGGTATTCCGAATGAATAAAAAGTTGGTGTAGAGGATGAAAAATATATTAAATAATGCGGTATCATTGATCGTAGTCATGATTGTGCTGCTGTTGATTATACCGTTAAGTCCGTTTCTTCTGGACGTTATGATTATTTTGAATATTGCGGTATCGCTGATTATCCTTTTGATCAGTATGAATATCAAAGAGACGCTGGAATTTTCTATTTTCCCCTCTTTGCTTCTTATCACAACCTTATACCGTATCGGAATCAATATATCTTCCACGAGAAGTATCCTTAGTAATTCGGGTACGGCGGGACAGGTAATCAAATCCATGGGTGATTTTGTTCTCCAGGGAAATGTGGTTGTCGGAGTTGTTATCTTTCTGATTATTGTATTGGTACAATTCCTTGTTATTACTAAGGGCGCGGAGCGTGTAGCTGAGGTGGCGGCGAGATTCACGTTGGACGCTATGCCCGGTAAGCAGATGGCGATTGACGCTGACTTGGGAAGCGGACTTATTGCAGAGGATGAGGCGAAGGAGCGGCGTTACAAGATTCAGAAGGAAGCTGACTTTTATGGCTCCATGGATGGCGCTACGAAGATTGTTAAGGGAGATGCAACCATGTCCCTGATTATCACGGCAGTCAATTTCCTGGGCGGCTGTATCATCGGTATGGTACAGGGCGGTATGGGATTTACGGAAGTACTTCAAGTGTATTCCATTGCGACTATTGGCGACGGTCTGGTATCGCAGATACCAGCGCTCCTTATCTCAACGGCGACCGGTATGATAGTAACCCGTGCGGTTGCGGAAGACAGTCTGAACATTGATGTGACAAAACAGTTCTCGGCACAGCCAAGGTCAATTATGATTGCAGGCGGCGTTCTTGCTATTTTGATTGCAGTTCCGGGGATGCCAAAGCTCCAGCTTTCAGTGATTGCTCTTATAATGATGCTCGGCGGTTTTTACCTCCTTCGTCGTATGCAGTCGTTTGCAGTTGTTCCGGAACAGGGACCAATGGCTATGGGCAGTCCGGGGGTTGCGGAAGCTGATCCGATGAATATAATGGAGGATGAAGAAAATTTCAAAGATATCAACAGCGTATATTCTTTGATTTCAGTGGAGCCAATCGAGATGGAGTTCGGGTACAGCTTGATTCCTCTCGTAGACGAGGCAAGCGGCGGAAGGATGATCGACCGTATCGTAATTTTCCGGCGTCAGTATGCACAGGAGATGGGACTTGTCATTCCGTCCATCAGGCTGCGTGACAGCTCAAGCCTGAACACGAACCAGTATGTTATTAAGATTAAGGGAGAGGAAGTTGCGAAAGGAGAGATTTTGGTAGACTACTACCTTGCCTTAGAGCCGCCGAATCTTGAGAAGGAGATCGATGGAATAGATACCATTGAGCCTGCATATGGTATTCCTAGTAAATGGATTACCGTGGATAAGAAAGAAATGGCTGAGATCTATGGATATACGGTTATTGATCCGCTGTCTGTTATGCTGACACATTTGTCAGAGACTGTGAAGAAGCATGCTCATGAGCTTTTGAACCGTCAGGAGGTTGTACGTCTGATTGACAATATGAAGAAGCAGTCGCCAGGGCTTGTAGACGAATTAATCCCGAATTTGATCTCTTACGGTAACTTCCAGAAGATTTTGACGAATCTGCTGAAAGAAGGTATTCCAATTAAGGATATGGAGACGATCATGGAGACCATTGTAGATTCTTCCATGACGGCGCGGGATTTGGATTCCATTACTGAGAATATTCGTGTCGCGCTGAAACGTACGATTACCAGAAGATTCTGCGAGGGCAACAGCATGAGAGTCGTGACATTGGATGCAGAGCTGGAGAAAAATATTATTACCAGCTTAACAAACGGCGACCATGGCGTATACTTAGCGCTTAGTCCGGATGTGATGCAGAATGTGATTACACAGATGTCTGAGGAAGTAAAGAAATTCCAGGAGCTTGGCCAGACGCCGATTATTCTGACAAGTCAGGTGGTAAGAATCCATGTCTACCGTCTGATAGAGCAATTCTTCCCAGATGTGTATGTGCTGTCGTTTAATGAAATCAGCAACAATATCCAGATACAGGCAGTTGGCAATATAGCGATGTAGAACAAAATTTAACGGAGTGCAATATGAACACGCAGGAACGGTATAAAGACAAAACGAACGAAGATCTTTTAAAATTGTATAAAGAGACGGGCAGCCTGGAAGTAAAGCAGGAGATCGTTATGCGCTATATCTATCTTGTGAAGAGCATTGCGCTTCAAATGCGGGATATTTATATGAGTTTTTCTCAGGTAGATGATATCATCAGCGAGGGCGTTATTGCGATTATGTCCTCCATTGATAAGTTTGATATGGATAAAAATGTAAAATTCGAGACATTTATTTCCAAAAGAATCAAAGGAATGATTATTGATCTTGCCAGAAAGCAGGATTGGGTGCCAAGAAGTACAAGAAAGAGCACTAGAGATATTGAAGAAGCGGTCACAACGTTATATAATAAACTTGGGTATTATCCTTCTGTACAGGAGGTGACAGACTATCTGAACATTACCCCTGAGAAGTATCAGGAGACGATGCGCAAGGCATCGCTGTTTAACATTCTTTCACTGGATATGGTATTGGCGGAGGCACAGGGGAATGAGGTTGGAGTGACGCTGCCGCAGGGGGATAAAAGTGAGCAGCCAGAGAGTAAGTTTCTTAAGAAGGAGCTTACGCAGATTCTGGCGGAAGGGGTCGGTACGCTCAAGGAGAATGAGCAGCTTGTGATCTCACTATACTATATAGATGAATTGAATATGAGACAGATTGCGGATGTGCTGAGTGTCAGTGAGCCGCGTGTCTCTCAGATTCATACGAATGCAATAAAGAAACTAAGGAAACACATGGAGAGATTTAACGAAGAAAAGGAGAGCAGGAATGTTTCAAGGGTATTATGATCTAACTTCTAATATGATCACACAGAACCGTAATCTGAATGTCGTCAGCAACAATATGACGAATGTATCCACTCCGGGATATAAGATGGACAGAATCATGCAGAGTACCTTCCGGGACGAGATGATCTACCGATATGACAGGGATGGTAAGACTGCAGTAGGTATGGTGTCACGGATGAACATCGCAGACGAGAGGGTAACGGACTATACAGAAGGAGGTATTCGGGAGACAGGAGATGCTCTGGACGTGGGACTGACCGGCAATGGCTTCTTCGTTATTGATACCGGCGAAGGGCCTGTATATACGAGGGACGGCTCATTTAACCTGGATAATGAGGGATACTTAACCCTGCCGGGAATCGGAAGGGTACAGGGGACCAATGGAGCCATTCGTCTGACTACAGATAATATCATTATCGATAAGCAGGGAAATATCTTCAGCGAGGAGGGAAATCAGTTTTTCGGAACGCTGCAGATTGTGGATTTTGCGGATTACGGTCAGTTGACCAAGATTAGCGGAAGCGTGTTCAGGGCCAATGCACAGCCTCAGGCGGCAGACGGTGGAACCACAGTTACACAGAGATATCTGGAGGACTCCAATGTTTCCATGGCGGAGGAGATGACACGGATGATCAGCAGTCAGCGAATTCTGCAGAGCTCAGCTCAGCTTCTTAAGATTTATGATCAGTTGGAAGCAAAGATGGTTACAATTGGTTCTGCAACGTAGAGCGTTGCTAACAGATGACCAGCTACAGGCTGTATATGGCGGTTTGACACGCAGGACAGAGAGGAGAGGCATATGTACACATCATTTTATACTGCTGCAAGAGGAGCAATGGAGGAACAGCGCAAGCTGGATGTAGTTGCCAACAACCTTGCAAATGTGAATAATTATGGTTATAAGGCAAAGACGCCGGTATTTTCGGATCTGATGTATTATAATCTGAATAACTATAACGGGGATGATACCCCGATGAAAGCGGGGACAGGAATCCTTGTAGAACAGACGAAGACGGATTTCAGTCCTAAGGGACTGGTAACGACACAGGGAGATTTCGATTATGCAATCGTTGATTCCGGATTTTTCATGATGAGAAGTCCGATTACCAATGAGATTACATATACAAGGAACGGACATTTCAGTATGTCAAAGCGCGGAGATGAATTCTATCTCGTGAACGACAAGGGGAACTTTGTTCTGGACCAGAACAGTAACCCAATTCAGATCATTGACGGGGAGCTGAGCGGGCAGATTGGAGTCTACGGCTTCAACATTATGGACGGGATGTTAAGTGTCGGAGATAACGAATATGTGCCGTCTGTAAAGAACGGACAGCCGTTTTTGATGCCAGGTGCAAAAGTGGTGGATCATGCACTGGAGATGTCAGGCGCAAGTGTTTCTGATGATTTTACCCGCATTATTGAAGCGCAGAGAGCGTATTCCTATGCCTTGAAGATGGTTCAGACATCCGATGAGATTGTGAATACGGTTAATACATTAAGGGGTTAGAGAGGTGGATTATGGGGATAAAAACATATGAGGAAATGAACGAGCTGGAGATTGATATTTTAAAGGAAATCGGCAGTATTGGCGGCGGTAACGCCGCAACAGCCCTATCCAGTATGCTGAATGCTAAGGTGAACATGTCCCTTCCCAAAGTGGAGATTCTGGATTTTAATGAGGCGCTGGTCAATGTGGGAGATCCGGAGGAAGTGGTCGCGGCTATATTAGTTGAGATGTCAGGAGAATTGGGCGGTATCATGCTGTTCATTCTGACGAAAGAATTTTCTGATGAAATCTTATTGAGGATGCTGGGTAAGACGAAGGAAGATTTCTTTGAATTAGAGGAGATTGATTCGTCTGTTCTTATGGAGATTGGTAATATTGTTATTTCATCCTATATTACGGCAATGGCTTCTCTGGTGAATATGAGTGTAGAACTGTCAGTTCCGCAGCTTGCCGTGAATATGTTAGGTGGAATCATGAGCGTGCCAATCGCAATGATGGGTCAGCATTCAGACAGGATTATGATGATAACTGGCAAATTCAAAATAGACGGAAAAGCATTAAATAGTAATATGCTGCTTCTGCCTGATGTAGAGTCTTTAAATGTTCTTATGAAAAAACTAGGAGTGGAATGATAGATGGAGAAGAAGATATCAGTTGGAATTGCTGATATGAAGATGACGAGACAGGAGGGCATACTGATTACGTATGCATTGGGGTCTTGCATCGGTGTTTCTTTTTATGATCCGATGATTAAGCTAGGAGCGCTTCTTCATATTATGCTTCCTGAAAAGAGCGGTGCGAAGGATGGAAATGTATTTAAGTTCGCGGATACAGGTATCCGTGAGACACTTCGCAAACTTACTGCGTTTGGGGGGTCAAAATCGCGGATGGTATGCAAGATTGCAGGTGGAGCCAAGATGTTCGAGATGAAGGGCAATGGAGGTCTTGGGAATATCGGCGAGAGAAATGCACAGAATGTGAAAAGGATATTGATGGCTGAGGGGTTACGTGTTACCAGTGAAGATGTCGGGGCAAATTATGCGAGAACCATGCTTTTGGATGTGACTACGGGGAATGTATACGTCCGGTCAGCAGGAAAGCCGGAGAAGATGCTTTAGCTCTTATTTCGGATGAATATTGCGTCGATAGATATACATAGAATGTAAAGGAGTGAGTGTATGGCTAATACAGAAATTTTATTGGAATCTGGAACAAATGAAATTGAAGTTATGCAGTTTACCATATTCGGTGAGTTGTATGGAATTAATGTGGCAAAGGTGCTGGAGATTATGATGGCGGATAAAGTTAAGCCAATCCCACATTCCCACGATGCTGTTGAAGGGATCTTTAAGCCAAGAGAGACGCTTTTGACGGTGATTAATCTTCCTAAATACCTGACAGGAGAATGTGGAGATAAGAAGGACAGAGATCTGTTTATCATTACGAATTTCAATAAGATGCACATTGCATTCCGTGTACATTCTGTGGTTGGTATCAGCAGGATTTCCTGGGAGGCCATCCAGAAGCCGGATAAGGCGCTGACAAATGGGGAAGACGGCGTTGCTACAGGTATCGCCCAGTGTGGAGATAATCTTGTTACAATTCTGGATTTTGAGAAGATTGTTGCAGAAATTGCGCCGGAAACGAGTATTCAAGTATCAGATATTGACAAACTGGGCGACAGAGTTCAGCGAGACCAGAGTATTATTCTTGCAGAGGATTCGATTCTGCTGACCAAGATGATCTCAGATTCTCTTTTCAGAGCAGGATACACTAATCTGACAACCTTCAATAATGGGCGGGAAGCATGGGAATTTCTTGAGAGTATTAGAAACGAGCCAGACTTCTATACGAGAGCGGCATTGTTGATTACTGATATTGAGATGCCGGAGATGGATGGACATCGTCTGACGAAGCTTGTGAAGGAAGATGATAGTATGAAGAAGATGCCGGTTGTAATCTTTTCATCCCTGATCAACGAAGAAATGAGAGTGAAAGGCAAACAGCTCGGAGCGGATGAGCAGTTGTCAAAACCAGAGATCGGTCGTTTGGTCGAGGTTATGGATGCATTACTGGACCGGAGGGATAGATAATGAAGAATTGTGTAGTAAGACAGGCTATTAAGGATCTGAAGGATACTGTCATTGGATATGAGCTGCTAATCCAGGAGGATGAGAGCAGCCTATATAATTCCAGCTCGGACAATGTGGCGGCTAACACAATGGTTGCTTTCCTGTCTGAGAATTCGGAGAGAATATTTAAAGACAAAAAAACCTTTATGACGTTTACTCCGACGCTTCTGTTTCGGAATACGCCGAAGATTTTTGACAAAGACAAGGTCGTAATCCAGATTGAGGATAATATTGTTGTTCACTCTCTGGCGGCAATCCTGATCAGTAAGTACCGGGAGGATGGTTATCATTTTGCAATCAATGACTTTCAGTTTACGCCTAAGTACTTTAGTATGTTAGAGTATGTGGATTATATTAAGATGGATATTTCCAATAAGCTGGAAGGAACACAGCGGCGTTCTATTGCCAATGTAATCGATATGGCTCATGGGTTCCAGAAACAGTTTATTGCAACTGGTGTGAACAGCAAGGAAGTATACGACTGCGCCGTTGAGCTTGGCGTGGATTATGTGGAAGGCAACTATATTGCCGGAGTCACAACTTCAAAAGCAAGTAAGATGGACTTCATGCAGGGGAATCTCTATCAGCTTATTGTGGAGATTACAAAGGATGAGCCGGATGTGGAGATTCTTGAGGAGACGATTATCAGGGATGCATCCCTTACATATGCATTGCTTAAGATGGCGAATTCTGCGTATTTTGCCGTGCATCATGAGACTACGTCAGTCAGGCAGGCGTTGGTACGGGTTGGTATCAGCCAGTTAAAGCAGTGGGTTTATCTGTTAAGCTTTGAGGACAAACAGAATAAGTCAGAATCTGAGGAGTTGTTGAAAGCATCCTTTATGCGTGCGAATTTCACGTCTGCGCTGGTTAAGAGGCTGAAGAATTTCCCAATCAACAGCTCAGATGCATATTTGCTTGGTATGTTTTCCATGTTGGAGTACATGATTGATGCGCCAATCGCTGAGATTCTTTATGAGATTCCAATCCTTGAAGAAGTGAAGGATGCGCTAATCCGAAAAGAAGGTAAGGCAGGACGCCTCTATGAGCTGGTGCTAAGCTATGAGAAGGCTGACTGGAGTGTGATTAAGGAGATTTCAGAGGAGCTGGGGCTTAAGACAAATGAGATGGCGCAGATCTATATGGAATGTGTAGAAGAAGTGAATAATATTTGGGATAATGTCGTAGGTATGAATGAGGAAGCATAGGAGGTGAAGGCTTATGGTAGGCGGAATATCAGCTATGAGTCCATATGTAAACACATCTTATCAATACACGGGATACGGACAGCGAAAGAACACGCAGCAGGATATAGATACTCAGGGAGTCAATGATATATCCAAAGTCCAGGGAAATCAAAGCGTATCAACCAATGCTAGAGTCCAGAGTGGCCAGAGAGCAGGTTCAGTATTTGGAGCCCAGGCGAGTATTGGCGTAGGCGCGGCTCTGGCTGTGGGACGTTCGGCAAGTCCGGGGACACCTGTGGAGCCAGTAAGTCCTGTACCAACAGTTGAATCGAATGCTCCGCGGGGAATTGGATACATGATTCCTTTCCTGCGGGAAGGGATGGATCCGGCAGAGCTGGCAGTACGTATGCGAATTAAATATGTTGAGCCTTCAGAGATTAGTACAGGAAGCAGCCCAGAGTCCGGTGTGGAGGCAGTTCAGAAAGCGGCAGAAGAAGGTGAATGCCAGACCTGCAAGGAAAGAAAATACCAGGATGGCTCTGATGACGCCGGAGTTTCGTTCAAGACACCAACGCGGATTGCGCCTGAACAGGCGGCGTCAGCAGTACGTGGTCATGAGATGGAGCATGTGGTTCGAGAACGCGCAGCGGCAGACCGTGAGGATCGGCGGGTAGTCAGTCAGTCGGTTACCATGCATACGGCAATATGTCCAGAGTGTGGTACAGTCTATGTCTCAGGCGGAACAACGAGAACTACGACTGCTGCAAATGCGCAGCCAGAGCAGCCTGAAAACGAACAGCAGACGAATAATGAGGGCCTTGGCGCTGCGTAGAGCTGGGCAATTTGATTTACTGTTTTTAAAATAGGATAAGATATTTTGTCACAGTTTTGGGATACAGCAATAATATATATAATATGATAAAGTACCCAGATATAACGAGGAGTATGTAGAAAGAGGGGATAAATATCCATGCGTAAAAGTATAAAGACAATGGTTGGAATTCGGGTAGCTTTTGCATTTGCCGCCGTACTCGTGTACAGCCTGGTGGTAACATTCAATGTTTTTCTCATTAAAGATGCGGCGAATTCCAGCAGTGATGCAAGTGAGATGCTGGATACAATCGAAAAAGCGGAGACGGCACATTATAAATGGTCCAGCAGTCTGAGCAGTGCTTTGTACGCAGGGATTGAGTTTGACGGAAGTATGGACCCAACGGCATGCGTACTGGGGAAATGGCTGTATAGTGATCTGGACACAGAAGATGCTCTTGTTATTGAGAAGCGAAATGAGATTGAGCCCCTTCATAAGGAATTACATGAGTCGGCTGCCTATGTGCTGGAGCTTATGGAGACAGATCCGGAGCAGGCGCGTGCATATTATCAGAACACAATACGAAAGAATCTTGCTGTGCTGGTAGGGAAGATGGATGAGATTGTAAAAGAAGGCGCAAAACTGACTGAGGAAAGTTCAGAGAGTATGTTCCGTACAATCCATGTAGTACAGGTGTTGGCAGGCGTATGCTTTTTCGTGGCGATGATCTGTCTTATCAGTCTTATCACCTATGTGATGAAAAAGGTCATCAGACCAATTATGTATATCAGTGAAAGTGTTCGTCCGCTTCAGGAAGGGACCCTGGAGCTTAATATGGATTATGAATCTCAGGATGAGATTGGCGAGTTGTCAGGAGTTTTGGAGAATTCCCTGAAAGTCATTCAAGGTTATGTGGGAGATATCAACCGTATTATGAATCAACTGGCGCAAGGTGAGTTTAATGTACACACATCCACACCATTTATTGGAGATTTCAAATCCATTGAGATTTCGATTGAAAGCTTTACGGATACGTTGTCTGCTTCTATCGGTAATATCGGCAGAGTAGAGCACCAGATATCCGGAAGCGCCGAACAGTTATCCAGCGGCGCCCAGTCATTGGCGCAGGGAGCTACTGAGCAGGCCAGTGCGGTTGAACAGTTATATGCCATGCTTGAGGAGCTTTCCAGGAATGCAGCTAAAAATGTTGAGACAGCGCAAAATGCACAGGAGAATGCAAGACTTACCGGTGAGCAGGTAACAATCAGCAGCCAGCAGATGGAAGAAATGGTTTCTGCAATGAACGATATAACACAGGCGTCCCATAAGATTGGAGAAATTATTGCTACGATAGAGAATATTGCATTCCAGACCAATATTTTGGCACTGAATGCTGCGGTAGAGGCAGCCAGAGCCGGTGATGCAGGTAAAGGATTTGCAGTGGTTGCTGATGAAGTACGAAGTCTGGCTGCACAGTCTGACCAGGCTGCTAAGGCAACGAAGGATTTGATTGGCAATTCTGTTCATGTGACAGAGAAGGGAAGCCAGATTGTGGATGAAGTATCTAATACACTTCAGAAGACATTGAATCTTGTGGTTGAGTCTAACAGTGCGATTGGCTCTATTGCAGAAGTGATTCAGGGAGAGGCTGAGTCCATCAAGCAGGTTACAGATGGAATTGGGCAGATTTCAGAAGTTGTTCAGACAAACTCGGCAAGCAGCGAGGAATCAGCGGCCGTAAGTGAAGAACTCTTTGCCCAGGTTACGATGCTGAAGCAACAGACGGAAAAATTCAGACTTAAAAAATAGGAAAAGGAGTGCCAATGGCACTCCTTTTTTATAGCGCTCTTTTGCTTCTAACATACTGTCATCAGAAATACACTAATGTCTTGGATTGTCCTTTACGACTATACAAGCTTTGGTTGCCTCAACAGTTACATCAGAAATCAGTTTGTTTGTATAAAAACTGATAAGCGGGTCAACGGCAGCAGGCGAAGTAACAATATATCTTGGCATTAGTCCATTCATTGTCAATGCGATTGTATCGGCAACACAGCGCTCACAGGTACAGACATCAAACTGACGCATAAAATAAATAATCTTATCTTTTACGATTGACTCCATGATGTTTACATAAACAAAGTCGGGTTCAGGTTCAGCCTCAGGTTCTGATATGGCTTCAGTCTCTTGCTTGGCAACCGTTGTTGGACCAGGACCTGGAATGGATTCAGGGTCAGGTATCGGTACAGACGTAACAGGCGTCGGCGTGGGAACTGAAACCGGCTCAGGTACAGGAACAGGCTCAGGCGTAGGTATGCTGACATTGTCGGAGGCGGCCTCCATACGATTTAAAGCCTCTGCGGCAGGAGAGGCTTCCATAACATCTTGTGTGTCGGCATCAGCTTGGTCGATTGTCTGGGAAGCATCAAAAGAATCAGAGGAGATGTCCGATGAGACAAAAGCTTCGATTTCTGAGGCTTCAGCCATCTTCTCTGATATATCTACATCCTTAGATACATCAGTCGAAACATTTTCAACTGGTTCTTCAAATTGAGCGGATAATTTTTGCTGTATGAGATCAGCAACAGGATCTTCTCCTGTTGTATCAATTACGGATATATTCTGTATTGAAGCTGCACTGGCAGCGACCTCTGCCTCTGAAGGGGAAGGCGAGTCGGCGCCAGATGTCGCAGGAGATGCGCCTTCTGCCTCTGCAGATGGTTTCGTGTCCTGTGTCTCGTCTGCGGCAGGCTGGTTATCATGTCCAGAAAGCAGATTTAATACATGTGCTGTCTTGTTGCTTTTTCTTGCCATTATCTGAGCCTCCTTATATTATCTCGGAGGAAGTCATGTCTACGACTTCCCGAATGAATTCCTGGTAGTCCAGGGACGGCTTCGCAGTCGGAGCATGGTCAAATATACTGAGTCCATGGGCCGGAGCCTCGGCTACTGCTACGCTGGTACGTATCTGGGCGCCAAATACACATGCCCCTATCTGTGATGCAATGTTCTCCGCCATCTCTTTTACCTCACGGGCAAGCAGAGTCCGTGGATTATATTTCGTCAGGAGGATTCCCAGAACATTCAGATTAGGATTCACACTCTGGCGGACAGAATCTATTGTTTCTTTCAACTGGGAAACACCGAGCAGACTTAAAATCTCCGGAGCCATGGGAATGATCAGATGGTCAGACGCTGCATAAGCATTCACCGTAAGAACATTCAGAGCAGGCGGAGTGTCGATAATGATATAGTCATACTCTGCAATCACAGGGAGTAATGCCCTCTTAAGCAGTATGTCCCGATCAGAAGATGTAAATTCCAGTTCTGCGCTGCTCAGCAAAATATTTGAAGTAATAATATCGCAGTAATCCGTATCCTGGATCGCATCCTTGATGGAAACCTGTCCTTTTAGTACATCATATATCGTGCTGCAGTTCTCAATGTCCAGTCCAAGGCTAAAGCCCATGCTTCCCTGTGGGTCAAGATCGATTGCCAGTACCTTTTTATTATAAAATGAAAACAGTCCGGCAGCCAGAGCGCTGGATGATGTTGTCTTGCCTACGCCGCCTTTCTGGTTGGTAAGTGCGATAATAGTAGCCAAAATAAATTCCTCCATTCGTAATTAAAGCTTATCTAACTATTATTTAAAGTATACTATATGCCGATAAATAAGTACAGAATAAATTTGAATTTATGAAGAAGTGCGGCAGTAAATGTAAGCGTTTAGGTATATGACAGCTATCGTACCGCACAGACAATAAGCATTTATGAATGAAAGAGAAAAGGAGAGATTAGTATGGCAACAATAGGTGGATTGACTAATTCAACGGCAAACAGTATCCGTGGATACGGCGGCTTGGCAAGTGGAATGGACCGTGATACTTTGATTGAAGGTATGACATACGGGACTACCAGTAAGATTACCCAGCAGCAGCAGAAGAAGCAGCAGCTTGAGTGGAAGCAGAATGCTGTCCGCGCTATCAGTGATATGATGATCGCATTTGCGAATAAATATACATCATCCTTGACATCTTCCGGAAACTTATTTAGCTCTATGTTCTGGGGAAGGAATAATATTACGACCACAGGAGCGAACAGTAAGTTTGTTTCCGTGACAGGTACTGCAAGTGCGGCCAATGCGATTACCATTATGGGTGTGAAGCAGATGGCCAAGGATGCGAAGTGGTCGTCTTCCCAAGCTGTATCGGATATGAAGGTGCAGACTGGAGAGATTGGAAAAACATTGGATCCAAATGCAATCGATTCAACGGCGACGGGCGATGCTAAGTATATTGTACAGGATTTGGTCGGCAAGACTTTGGATTTCAAATATGGTGGCAGCAGTTATTCCGTTACATTAGGGCTGACAAAGTCAGACGGCACACTCTATGATTATCGGACACCGCAGGGCATAGCTGATGCAATCAATGATCAGTTATCAAAAGTAGAAGTGAATGATAATACGAAGCTGTCAGATCTCGTTCAGTTTCAGGTTGGAGGCAGTGACAATGTTGAGATTACCGGTAATCCTGGAAGTAATGAACTGAAAGTAGTTGGAGGCGACCGTACGGCCTTAGATTTATTAGGCTTTCCGAGCAAAGAGGATGACGGAAAGACTAACAGGGAGTGGAATCTATCCAGTACGGCTATAGGAGGAAAGACTCTTGAGAAGGCTGAGCTGTCTCATAACATCACTTTCGCAGAGAAGGTTGCAGGAAAAGAGCTGACATTCTCTTATAATGGAACTTCTAAGACGATAAAGATGCCGACGGCCGACGAATTGGACGGAACAAATGATAATGAAGTTATAAAGAATTCTATTCAGACACAGTTAGATGCTGCTTTTGGAAAGGGAAGAATTAAAGTAGAACTGGGAGCAGCAGGAACTGACGATGAAGGTAAGCTTAGTTTTACGACCTATAATCCGTCAAACAATACAGTGGATACGACGTCTACACTTACGCTGGTTTCAGGCAGCAGCGATCTTATCGGCGCTAACGGAGTGCTTGGGATTAAAGCTGGCGCTACCAATCGTGTGAATATGAACGAGTCACTGGTAACAGCAGGACTTGGTTTGAAAGATTCCGATTTTGATGCAAATGGTAATCGGGATATTAGGATTAATGACAAGACGATTACGATTAATAAGAATGATACCGTGAATTCTTTAATGAAGAAGATAAATGACTCAGGCGCAGGTGTACAGATAAGTTATCAGACGGTGGGAGATAAGTTTACATTTACATCTACAGAGAAGGGAGCAAGCGGTTCGATTGAAATCTCCGGTACGGCAAATGGCGCTAATGATACCGACGGAAGTGCATTTTTAAATAAACTGTTTGGAATAGATAGCGGTGATGCGGTTGTCAATGGAGGCGTTCGCGGACAGGATGCAGTTGTTGCAATCAAGTATAACGGCTCCGACGATGTAGTAGAACTGATTCGTGACAGTAATTCATTCACCGTTGACGGACTTTCTATTGGAGTAAAAGGAACATTTGGATATAAGTTAGATGCTGACGGTAATGTTGAAACAGACGCTAACGGTGAACCGCTTTTTGATTCAGATCCAGTTGAAATTGACGCCAGAGTAAACACAGACAATATCGTGGATAATATCAAGTCCATGGTAGAAGAATATAATAAGATTATCGAGCTGGTGAACAAAGAGCTCACCACCAAACCAGACCGCGACTATTCACCTCTTACCAGTGAGCAGAAGAAGGAATTGAGCGAAAGCGAGATTGAAGTCTGGGAAGAAAAAGCGAAATCCGGTATGTTATACGGTGACAGCGACTTAAGATCATTAAGCAGCGATCTTCGGTTTATTATAAGTGGCGGTAATATGGAAGCTTTTAGGGCAATTGGAATTACAACTTCCACCCTCTACTCAGATAATGGTAAGTTGACTCTGGATGAATCCAAGCTTCGTGCAGCCTTGGAGACGGATCCAGAATCCGTAGAGAAGCTCTTTACATCAAAGGCGGGAACCGATGCTGACGGCAACAAGACGTTTGATGGAATTGCAACGAATCTTAAGAATGTAATGGATAAGTATGTTAAGACGCTTGGTTCCATGGACACGAAAGGTATCTTGATTAAAAAAGCAGGCTCCACAAGTTCACCGATGAGTCTTACCGAGAATGCTTTCTACAAACAACTGGCTGAGATTAACAAGCAGATATCGAAACTTGAGACAAGGCTAGAATCAGAGAGAGACCGTTACATTAAGCAGTTTACGAGTCTGGAAACATTAATCTCCCAGATGAATAGCCAGAGCAGTTGGTTAAGCCAGCTTGGAGGCTATTAAGATTAAATAAAGGGGAAAAATATGTATCAGAATGGATATCAACAGTATAAGATGCAGTCTGTAAATACGATGACACGAAGCGAGATGCTTCTGCTCCTTTATGATGAGCTGATCAAGCGTCTTAATCGGGCCCAGATCGCATTAGATGATAAAAACTATGATTTGTTTGATAAATCAGTGAAAAGGTCAAGAGAGATTGTAGAATATCTTAATAAAACTCTGAACATGGAGTATAGAATTAGCTATGATCTGAGGAGAATGTATGAATTCTTTCTCTTTGAACTCGGCAGGCTGCACGCTGGCAGGAACAGCGCTGTAATCCAGGAATTGAAGCCCCTTGTCGCTGAACTTCGAGATGCATTTAAAGAAGCAAGTAAGACGGCTGCCGTATAAACAGGAGGATATATGGAGAATCAGGAAGAGTTACTTACAGAGGTCCTAAAACGGGTGCAGCGTAATTATATGCATATGGTAGAGATAGAGAGAGTGACGAAGGAACTTGGGGATGCAATGTCAAGGAATGACCAGGAATCCATCCAACTGCTCATGAAGATGAGACAGGAGGAGATGGAAGGATTTGGAGAGACAAAGCAGGAGATTCGGTTGTTGATTGAAGCGGCAGGCGAAGATAAAGAAAAGATTATTTCATGGCTCAGAGGAGAAGATAAGCATCAGCCGGAGAATTTTGAAGCCGGAAAGATTAAGGAGCTTAGCTGTCAAGTGCTGCAAGTATTAAATCGAACGATCGATATTGATAAAATCATTAATTTAAAGGTGACTGGTAAAGACTCATATTACCAATCCGCGCAATAAGAAGAAAAACAGGAGGGGCTGTCGCACTAAGTAAAAATACAAGATATGGTAAAATCTAACCTTTTAGAAAATACCATATCTTGTATATTTTACACTTAATGTGACAGCCTCCATTTCATTCATGTAAAAATCAAAATTATTTTGGAGAGATGCTCCAGAGAGGGCCGCCAAAATTGGCGAAGGGGCTTAGTTCGTCGAGAATAGTCTGAACCTCCCATGGAGTCTGGGTATTCTCAAGACTTGCGGGATCTGCAATCCGCACCTGAGTACCGGTCCAATAATCAGTAATAATGATAAAGTGACCGCTTCCCGTAAAATGTCCGGGACCCATTAACGCGACCAAGATATGGCCGCTTGATAACTCGGACAAGATGCCGTCCACAGTAAAATTCTGAAAGGAATTGACCTGAAAACCAAAAGCGGCGGCACACTCTGGAATAAAATTATGGGCTGTTCCTCCGCCAGGGGACCAATAATGATTGGCTGCCGCCCAGTCTGCCATCTCAAAGGGCAGAAGGGTCTGGTTGGTGAAGCTTGACACAATCATGGAAAGAGCAGTAGGTCCGCATCCATATTTCTTTAGGGGGTCCTGACCACCGTACAGGTAATCCGCCCATCGGGCGTCGGACTGATTGTAATATGTAAGAATACCAATGCTGCTCTCAATGGTCAGAGAATATTGTCCGTCTGTAACGACCGGAGCTTCCACTGGAGCTTTGGCGGCATCTGGCAGAGAAGGCGCTGTCGGCAGAGTGCCGGATGCCAAATCAATCTGGGAAAATGGCATACACAGCAGTAAGGAAATGGTCACAATTCCAGCGGCAGCTCCGTAAAATAGTTTCTTTTTCATATTTGTCTCCATATTTCGGAAATTATATTGACTGTTTTCGCAAATAATAGTATATAATAAATATCGGTAACTATGGGAAAAAAATTAAGGTGGGAGTATATGGCACAGATTATTTTCGACCATGTGACGAAAGAGTATAAGAATGAAGTCGCACTGAAGGATATTTCCTTTACCGTAGATAAGGGGGAATTCGTTTTTATAGTAGGGAAAAGCGGAGCCGGCAAGAGTACGCTTTTGAATCTTATCATGAAACAGGAGGATGTGACTTCCGGTCAGATCATTGTCGAGGGCAGGAGGCTGGATACCATGGATGCTAAGAGAGTTCCGCTGCACAGACGAAGGTTAGGGATTATGTCACCAGAAGTTGGCCTATTGAAAGATCGCTCAATTTATGATAATATAAGATTGGCGATTCTTGCAACCGGTAATGCAGACGTACGAATACGGTCAAAGGTCATAAAGGTTCTGGGGCTGGTGGGGCTTGCTGGAAAATACCATGCATACCCAGATGAGCTTTCAGGAGGAGAACAGGCAAGAGTGCTTCTTTCCAGGGCGCTTGCTGTTCAGCCAGAGATCTTGATCGCAGATGAACCGACGGCCAATCTGGACCCTGATTCGGCGTGGGACTTGATGCAGTTATTCGATGAACTGAATTATCGGGGAATGACGATTCTTGTAGCCAGCCATGCAAGGGAATTGGTTACAATCATGAAGAAGCGGTGTATCACATTGGTAGCTGGAAGACTCGCTGTGGACGCCAGGCGGTCCATTTATGATCAGAAAGCAATGGATATTTTTGCAGAAAGAAGAATCCTTGAAGAAGAAGAAAAAAAAAGTGAAAAAATGTTATATTTGCCTGATAATGTCCGATAATTAATATAAAGGGTGTAATTAGTCGAAGCTTAATTAATGGGGCCTGGAAGGGAGGAAACGAACGATTAATTTTGAGATCAGATATGTTTTAATATTGCTGGCAGCAATTATTAATCAGAAACCGATTCAATCCATGCGGAAGCATGTAAGATGGGAGTCGGTTCTTGACGTTTCTGACTATCAGGAGATTGTTAATATTGTCTACGTCGGACTATTAGGGATTGAGAAGAATATTTCAGAAGACTGCAATGAGCAATTCTACCAGGAGTATAAGAAGTCGCTTCTGCTGTATGAAGCTTATGAGAAGGTGGAAGAAGTCATAAAGTGGCAGTTGGAGAGATATAATATTGAAGCGTTATTTTTACTTGATTCAAGTGGGAGTGAGATGTATCCTAAGCCTGAGATGGCGCAGATTAGACAGATAGAAATTCTTGTCAATAAGAAGGATTTGCCATGGATTAACAGGATTATGCTGGATATGGACTACGAGCACAGAGAGGATTCTGCCTGCGGCGGTATTTTATACATGCGGGTGCCGGGAATTAGGATTGTGTTTTACGACACGATACCCATTGAGAACAGGATAATACAGCGATATTTTGCCGGACCTCTCAGGAGATTTCGGTGCATGGAGCCATATAAGTTCATACATATGTTGTCGAATGAGGAAGAGTACCTATATAGGGTTGCAAGGCTGGTAGAGCTGTATATTACGGGTAAATTAAAGATACGGGACATTTTAGACCTGTGGCAGTATCGGAAGCTCCTGGGAGATCAGTTCCGATGGAAAACTGTAAAGGAATTGTTAGATAAGGCGGACTGGGAGGAATTCGTAAACCAGGTTGATATATTGGGAACGCTCTGGTTCGGAGAGGACGCAGAACAGCAATATGGACTTGCGTTAGAGCTGGAGGAGTATATCATCTCCCATGGGCGTGAGAATAAGCATCTGGACGAAACCTTGCTGCCATGTGAGAAAATCCGGCTGGATTTCTACTGGCGTAACCGGGATAAGGAATGGGCCTTGAGAAAGCAGGCATGGATGTTTCCGTCAAGAGAATATATGATCCAGTTTTTCCCAGTATTGGAGAGGTATCCGATTTTGCTTGGATTTTGTTGGATGATCCGTAATTGGCGTTTTTTCAGAAGAATCTGTGGGAATAAATGCAAGAAAGCAAGTTTTCGGCTTAGAGTCAGATTGTTAGACATACAGGAAAAAATGAAGGGAATGATCAGGAGAAGAAAAGATGAAGTAGCAGAGGCGCCTGAAGATGCATCCGGAGATGTCATATCACAGGCAGAGGAAGGGGGTTCCCCAGAGCTTTCGGCAGAAGAAAATACTAAATCTCAAAGTAACGGTGCAAGAGACATAAGCGAAGCACTAGGCAGAGATACAGAGGAAGATAGTGATTTTCAAGATGAAGAGGAAGAAAAGGGAGACTCACGGAACGAAGATGCAGAGGAAGAGACTGCGAATATAGAACAGACAGAAGGAGATCGCAATGTTTAAAAATTTAAAAATTAGGATGAAACTATTGATGGCATTTGGAATAGTGCTGATATTGACTGCCTTGCTTTCCGTTTATTCCATATTACAGTTGAGGAAGGCAAGTGATAACCTCACAGGCTTTGTTAATGGTTCTGTTGCGGCCGACGATGCGGTAAAGGCATGTCGTATCGCGACGTTTATAGCAGCGAAGGATATGCGGGACATGGTTATTGCCGGAAAAGTAGATTCTGAGAACCTGCAGGTAATTCAGGAGAATGAAGAAAGTATTCGGACGAACCTTCAGAAGATAAAAGAGCTGGGGATTTTGGATGAGCAGCAGGTGGCAGAGTTAGAAGCGTCGCTGACAGAATGGATGGGAATTGCAGAGGAAATTGTGGCGCAGTTGGAGTCCGGCGATTCAATGGGGGCAGCAGAGAAGGTGCGTACTGAATGTACGCCGCTTCTTGACCAGGTAATTAGTGAGATTAACGCATTGAATACGGAAACGGTTAATATACGTGCCAATACGGTTGAAGACAGTGTGAAGATAACAAACATGAGTATGATTATTCTTATTGTTATTACAGTGATTGCGATTATACTTGCAATGATTATCTGTGCAATCGTGACGAGAATGATTGTATATCCGGTACATCAGGTAGAAGAGGCTATGCAGGGGCTGGCCAGAGGTGAGATGTCCCAGACTCTTGAGTATGATTCAGGGGATGAGTTCGGCTCACTGGTAGGAAGCGTTAAGGAGACTTGCAGTGTTTTAGAGAATGTTGTTTCTGATTTATCACGTCTGCTGGATGAGATGTCGAGCGGTAATTTCGATTTGTTTGCTAATGATGAGCATTACAGAGGAGACTTTGAACCACTGTTGGCGGCAATTCGCAAGATGAATCGCAGCTTAAGTACCACCATGAGGCAGATTAACGATGCTTCTGATCAGGTTGCAAGCGGAGCAGATCAGGTGTCTTCCGGCGCGCAGGCATTGTCACAGGGAGCTACTGAGCAGGCAAGCTCTGTGGAAGAACTTGCGGCAACGATTAATGATATTTCAAGAGAAGTTAATAATACTGCTGAGAATGCAAGAGAAGCAAGTGAAAAGGTAATGGAGGCTCAGACGAAGCTTTCAACCTCTAATGAACAGATGCAGGATATGATTGCGGCAATGGGCGAGATCAGCCAGAAGTCCGGAGACATTGGTAAGATCATTAAGACAATCGAGGATATTGCATTCCAGACTAATATTCTTGCATTGAATGCGGCTGTTGAGGCGGCGCGTGCAGGTGAAGCCGGAAAGGGCTTCGCCGTAGTTGCTGATGAAGTGCGTAACCTTGCTTCTAAGAGTGCGGAGGCAGCAAGCAATACCACAACATTGATTGAAGGTACAATCCTTGCGGTTGAGAACGGTACGAATATCGTAGACCGTACTGCAGCGGCAATTTCTGAGACGGTTGAGAGTACAAGAAGCGCGGTTACATATGTGGATAAGATTTCTACTGCGGCAGTTAGCCAGGCAGAGGCAGTTAATCAGGTAACCATGGGAATGGATCAAATTTCCAGCGTCGTTCAGACGAATTCTGCTACGGCTCAAGAGAGTGCAGCGGCAAGTGAAGAACTGTCCAGCCAGTCACAGTTATTGAAGTCTCTGGTAGCACACTTTAAGTTAAGAAGCGCAAGGCAAAACGAGACCAATTAAGAGAATATTATTTATTGAATAAAGAGAGAGAACCCGAATGTTTAGGGTTCTCTCTTTTTGAATCAGATATTCCTGTACAGCGAAACCCCGCAAACTGTAAAGTCTGCGGGGTTCGTCGTAGTTATAGTTATTCTAAAGGAATGAGAGTAAAGCTTCGCACCGATGAGTTCCTCATACGACACTTGCTTTATTGAGGGGGAGATAGTGACGTTAATCAACTATCTGATTAAAAGTATAAGAGATAATTATGTCCAAAGTATGTTAAATCCATTAAAGAAAAAGAAAAATTCTTAAGAAGGACTTAAGAACTTAAAAAAGATAACCTAAACCAAAGGTGTTGATGTTGATTTCTGCTTGATGTGCGCAGTGAGTATATCGAAAAATTCACTGGACGGTGGCTTGGTGGTTAATGGCCTCAAAGCTATCTCTTGTAAAAGCTTCTTGTTTCCTCTGTCCCAGCATACTTTAATTACGGTTCGCAGATCCCTTTCGACACTATAACTTGTGGTGTAGTAATGCTTTGCAATCTGGGGATATAACATTTTACTGACAGATAAGAGATAATCTTCATTTTCCAAACATAGTTTAATTCCATAGCTTAGATAGCGGTATCCGCGGTATGTGGCACCAATGCCAAGAGAACGGATAAGATACTCAATTTTCTGCTCCATAACAATATCCTCAAAAACTTTACACTGAGAAACGAAAGCATGCTACAAGGTCATTATAACGAAAATATCAGGGCATTAAGCATTGGCGACAAAGACAGTAATTTTTCGACATACTAAGATATAATTCGACATTATCAGACATGCTGCTAATGAGCCAAAAAGCCTAGTTTTCATAATATCTTAAGAATTTATGCAAATAGCTCTTAAAAAATAACTGCTATTCTTGTATAGTATAAGGGAGGTGATGAAAATGGCTAAAATATTAGTATGTGATGATGACAGAGAAATTGTAGAAGCGATTGATATCTATCTGACACAGGAGGGGTATGAGGTTTTAAAGGCGTATGACGGGGAGGAGGCGCTGCGGGTGCTGAAAACCCAAAAGGCGGATCTGTTGGTGCTGGATGTGATGATGCCAAAGTTAGACGGGATACGTGCAACGCTTAAGATTCGAGAACAGAATAATATGCCTATTATTATTTTATCAGCGAAATCGGAGGATGCAGATAAGATTCTTGGGTTAAATGTAGGGGCTGACGACTACGTGACGAAGCCATTTAACCCGTTGGAGCTGGTGGCAAGGGTCAAGTCACAGCTTCGCAGATATACGCAGCTTGGCAGTACAGCAGAGCATACAGGCCAGGAGGTATACGAGGCCGGCGGACTTTCGATTAATGATGACCTGAAAGAAGTGACCGTAGACGGGGAGCCTGTGAAGCTCACTCCTATTGAATATAATATCTTGCTGTTATTAGTAAAGAATCAGGGAAAAGTTTTCTCTATAGATCAGATATATGAAAGTATCTGGAATGAAGATGCAATCGGCGTGGATAACACGGTGGCAGTGCATATCCGGCATATTCGGGAGAAGATTGAGATTAATCCCAAGGAGCCCCGTTATCTCAAGGTGGTCTGGGGAGTTGGGTATAAGGTGGAGAAATTTTAGAAGGGAGTTTGTATGAAGCAACGATGGTACAGGTCAAGGCTTACGAAGGGGCTGTTAATCATACTGGAGCATGTGTTGGTGGTGGCTGCTGCGGTAAGCATTCTGTGGGCAATGTCTTATCCGACGCTTGTGAGCGAGGTGTTTTCGGGCAGCGGGGCGAAGGAATATGAAGATACGGATATTTTCAAGAATCGGCTTATGGACTTAAACTGTGAGATTATGAACGGCATAAGGGTGCAGGAGTTGTTCGAGTCGGACGGCGCGTACAATCCCCAGAAGATTATAGACATTCAGGAGTACGCTCAGACATACGGGGAGGAGATAAGATTTCCCAATGAAAATGTTCACGGGCTTGCCTATACACTGGGCGACCTGATCGCATGGGGGGAAAACAGGGATTTTGTCGGCAATGACCTCTATACTGACGAGGGCGGGCTGGAGGATAAGATTATTGTTTGCAGGCGGCCTGATAAAACCTTTCATTATTACTATTACAGTGAATTTAAGAAGCTGATTAATACTGGTGAACTTCGGTTCGTGATTGCCAATGATGATTCAGGAATATCGGAGGATGACATTCTTGCCGAACTGCGGGCTGGCAATTTCACGAATAATTCCGAGACTGCCTTCAAAGGGCTTCAGGATATTGAAGGGAAGATTGTCTATATTGACTGCTGGAGTTATGACGGCGGATGGATGGAGGAGAAGTATAAGCCGATTGATGCGGAAAGTATTATGCAGGTGGCAAATGATAATCCTGAGTGGAACGGCCGGCTGAACAACGCCTACGCGATGCTGAACAATACGATTTACAGTTTAAGAGACGCATATAGCTCATATGTATGGATGGAAAACGGATATAAGGAAGGGGATACGAATCTTACCTATCTATATGTGGATACAGAGAACGGGCGTGTGTATACGAACCGAAATGAATTTCGGGATTATGGGAAATTAAGGGAGAATCTGGAAAAGCTTCGCAAGGCAGGAAAATATGCAATCATAGAGCCTGAGCTTAAGGATTTTGAGTCAAATATTGAAGGAATTCAGGCATCGCTATGGAGAGATAGCATTAAGTATGTTGGTGCAAAAGAGACGGGATTTATCTATGCCATAAGTGTGGATACCGGTTATCCAATTAAGGATGGGCTACATTCTGAGGCGCAGGAATTTGAAAAATACAGTCCTTTTGTCAGAGGTGTGCTGATTCTTGGAATATCGTCAGCACTTCTGTTTGTGGGGATACTGATATGGCTTACAGCGGCAGCAGAGGGAAAGCTTAACTGGTTTGACAGATGGAAGACAGAGCTGGCGGCGGCAGCCGTGGTTCTGGCGTGGGCAGTACCCGTTATAGTTATAATATATGGAAGTGGTTCGCTATTGGCAGTAGCCTCCCGCTCTATATCTCAGCTCACGTATTACGAGACGGATTATGGATATACTTCTGCCTCAGGCACACTGGCAGCAGGAGGCATGCTTGCGGCATACACCTGCGCAATGTTTTTGATGGGGTACTTGAGTCTTGTAAGGAGAATCAAGGCTAAGAGTCTGTGGAAGGACAGCCTGTTAAGGAGTATGATCTGTTTTACAAGGCGGGCCTTTGCAAATATTCACGCGGTCTGGAAAGCCGTTGCCATATTTACTATGTTTGTACTTGTTCATTGGATTGCCGTTCTTAGCAACAGTAATAGATATGCAATGTTTCTGATGCTGGCAGGTGAACTGGTTGTATTTATTTACATGGTCAGGCAGGCGAGCGGCCGGCAGAAGATTGATATTGGAGTTGACAGAATCGCAGGCGGCGAGGTAGACTATAAGATTCCCCTTGAAGGATTGGGAGATGAGCAGAAAAATATTGCCGAGAAGATTAATTCGATCGGTCAGGGGCTGGATGCGGCGCTGGAGGAGAGTATTAAGAGCGAGCGCCTTAAGACAGATTTGATAACGAATGTTTCCCATGATATTAAGACTCCGCTGACGTCGATTATTAACTATGTGAATCTTTTAAAGCAAGAGAAATTTGACGATCCCAAGATTCTGCGGTATCTGGATATTCTGGATGAGAAATCTCAGCGTCTCAAAACGCTTACGGAGGATGTAGTAGAGGCATCGAAGGTAAGTTCAGGAAATATTACGCTGGAATATATGAATATTAATCTGGTAGAAATCATCCAGCAGACCAGCGGAGAATTCGAGGAGAAGTTTACGGCGAATGAGCTTACGGAGGTGATGTCGCTTCCAGAGCATGAGGTTATCATACGGGCCGATGGAAGAAGGCTTTGGCGGGTTCTGGCAAATATCTATAATAATGCCGCCAAATACGCTATGAAGGGGACCAGGGTATATGCAGACCTCTACACCATTGGGGATGCGGCTGTTTTCAGCCTGAAAAATGTTTCTGACCAGCCTCTTAATATTTCGGCGGATGAACTGACTGAGCGGTTCATACGGGGGGATATCTCAAGAGGAACGGAGGGCAGCGGCCTTGGGCTGTCGATTGCCAAGACGCTTACCCAGATGCAGGGAGGGAATTTTGAATTGTACCTGGACGGTGATTTGTTCCGTGTTACGATTACTTTCCCAAAAGTTAATATCTAGTATATGGAATCAAAGCACATGGAGTTCTCTGTGCTTTGATTTGTTTTCAGGGAGTATATATTAAGAAAATACTGATGTCTCTACTTGCGTTTATGGGGAAAAAACATTACAATAGTAAATACTATGGATAAATTAAAAGAATTACTACAGGATAATTTGAATATAGAGCTTTGCTCTGCTGTGTTAAGTAACCCGCGGCAGAAAGAGGCGGCAGAGAAAATCAAGGTGCGGCCCCTTCTTCAGAAGGAAAAATTATTATTCCAGATTGAGACATTTCGTAATCACCAGGCATTTCACAGGAACGTAGAACCAGAGGAGGCGTGCAAGCTTCTTCAAAAAGCCATGGAGAATATGCGGCAGATGCAGATAGAGACAAGGAGGTATCTGTATACCGTTCTGGTGAGCAAAAAGGGTAAGGTGACGATAAAGAAGAAGGCTTTGGCATGCGAGAGAAAGGAGATTGACTTAAGCCACAACCGGAAGAAGCATTATATCCTTGAGGAAGGCGTACCTGTTCCGTTTCTGTTAGACCTGGGGGTGATGACCGAGGAGGGAAAGGTTGTAAATTCCAGATTCGACAAATTTCGACAGATTAATCGCTTTCTGGAGTTTATCGAAGATATTTTACCAGAGCTTGATTGGAGCCGAGAGGTGACCATTATAGATTTTGGGTGCGGCAAATCCTATCTCACTTTTGCAATGTATTATTATTTACATGAGTGTAAAGGGTATAACATCAGGATTATCGGACTGGATTTAAAGAAGGAGGTCATCCGACATTGCAGCGAGCTTGGCAGGAGGTATGGCTATGAGAAGCTGACCTTTCTGGAGGGAGATATTGCAGGCTACACGGGGGCTGACCATGCGGATATGGTAGTCACCCTTCATGCCTGTGACACGGCGACGGATTATGCGCTGGCTAAGGCTGTTGGGTGGGGGGCAAAGGTGATTTTGTCTGTGCCCTGCTGCCAGCATGAGTTAAATGGGCAGATTGAAAATGATATTCTGAAGCCCATTTTGAAATACGGGCTGCTTAAGGAGAGAATGGCGGCCCTTGTGACGGATGGACTGAGGGCGGAGTATCTGGAGTGTGCGGGGTACGATACACAGATTTTGGAGTTTATTGATATGGAGCATACGCCTAAGAATATTTTAATCCGCGGGGTCAAAAACGGCAAAAAGGGGGAGAACCAGAAGGCGGTTAAAAAGTGCGAGGAGTTCCTGCATGTGTCACCCACCCTTGGACGTCTGTTAGAATAAGAAGGGGAGTCATAGATGAATTGGATAAAGAAACTAAGGGATACGGCAATTCTGGTCCTGATATTTATCGCTGCGGTCATTGGCTTCAGCTATTATACGAATAAAGGGAACGACAATATGACGGCGGATATGGGCTCAGCTACCTATCCGCAGATTTCATTTTCTTATAACGGATATGTGTTAAACACGCTGAGCGGTTTTGCGCGGGCAATGGATATTACCGCCATGCGGGATTCCATTACGCCTGCGAATGCCCGAATGGTGGAAGGCACCATTCAGCCTTACGAGAACCAGATTAAAAAAGCCAGCTATACGATTTACACCCTGGACGGAAAAGAGAAGATGGGGGAGGGAGAGCTTAGCCGAAACGGCGACAGCTTTACAGTAGAGCTTAGCGATGCAGTAACAGCAGGCAGAGAGCATGTACTTGAGATTGTGCTGAATATCGGCGGTGAAAACGACGTCTATTTCTACACCAGAATTGCAGACGGAGCGGATCTGGGTGTGGCGGAGAGCCTGGACTATATCCGCGGTTTCCATGAGAATGCAATGAATAAGGTGGAGGGAGCCGGCGTCGGAGCTGCCATTGAGCCTAACGAAAGCGCCAATAATACCACGTTTCAGCATGTGACGATTCATTCGGATTATGATCATGTTTCCTGGGGAGAGTTAGAGCCAATGGTGGAGATGGGGGAACGCTGGGATATTACAGAGATGAACGGGGACTCAATTTCTGTGCGTTTGGAGTATCGCGTCCGATGTAAGGGGGAGGAGAATGAGTCGGATGTGTACCATGTGGAGGAGTTTTTTCGAGTCAGGCATGTGACGGGAAGCCAGACCACGTATCTTTTGGATTATGACCGGACGATGGAGCAGATTTTTGACGTGACAAAGAAGATGCTCAATGAAAATGGCATTGTGCTTGGAATTGTGCCGCCGGATGTTCCCTATCTGGTCAATGAAAATGGGAGTGAAGTTTCTTTCGTAGTGGCAAATGAACTGTGGAACTACAGCAAGGATACGGATGAGATTTCACTGGTATTTAGTTTTACCGATGTAGAGAACAGTGATGTGCGCAACATGATTCCCCACCATGAGATTAAACTTCTTGGAACCGACGGGGCAGGCTTTACCATGTTTGCTGTGAGCGGATATATGAGCCGCGGCTCCCATGAAGGCGAGGTAGGGGTTGCTATTTATGAATACAGCGCCAAAAAGAATTCTGTGGAGGAGAAGGCGTTTATCTCCAGTAATAAGTCTTATGGGTTCGCAATCAATGAGCTGAGCAGCATGGTCTATTACAGTATGAAGCAGAATAATCTGTATGTTATGCTGGAAGGTACGTTATATGAATTCGATTTGACAAAGAACAAGAGCAATACTCTGGTGGAGGGGCTTATGGATGAACAGTATGTGGTGTCAGAGGACGGCCATTTAGTTGCGTGGCAGGAAGGAGAAAAGCTGAATGAGGCCACTAAGGTTACTGTGATGAATCTTGAAACCGGAAAGGCAAGGAAGGCAGAGAGTGCAGGGGATGAGTGCGTACGCCCCCTTGGATTTGTTAAGAATGATTTTGTATATGGGGTGGCAAAGACGGCAGATACAGGGAGAACTGTATCTGGCGAGGTGGCGGTTCCCATGTATAAGATTGAGATACAGAACGGCAAGGAAGAGATTGTGAAAACCTATCAGGTGGACGGAATTTATGTGCTGGATACCACATTTGACGTGAATATGATTACACTGAATCGGGCGACGAAGTCAGGGGAGACGTATACAAGCACGACTGCCGATTATATTACGAATAACCGAGAAAAAGAGGCCAGCAATATCGACCTTAAGAGTTATACCACTGAGCTGAAAGAGACGCAGATGAGATTGGTTTATAATGACGGGATTTCAGACCGTGAACCAAAGGTATTGAAGCCTAAGCAGATTTTGACGGAGGATACAGGCGACATTAATTTTGATGATATCAGCTATGGGGGAAAATTTTTTGTATATGGTTATGGAGAGCTGCAGGGCGTTTACGACCGTGCAGGCGAGGCAATCCGAGCGGCTGAGCCATATAGTGGATGTGTGGTGGACTCCAATCAGTCCTATGTCTGGGAACAGGGGAATCGAAGCAAGCAGCATTTTATTGCCGGAAAGGATGAGGTGATACAGAATATTGGGGAGCGGCTTAGACAAAGGCAGGCGCCGGTGGATATTCTGAAGGAGATGAACGATGGCAGAATCTTAGACATGTCAGGCTGTTCGGTGGAGATGCTTCTGTATTTGATTGACAGAGATAATCCAGTGATTGGGATGTTAGATGCAGAGCGGGCGGTCATTCTGGTAGGATATACAGAAGGCAGCGTGGTTTATATTGATGCAGACAGCGGGGAACGCAGAGCTGCCCCGATTGGAGAGATGGATCAGATGACGTCGGGAAGCGGAAACACATATATAGGATAAAAGAAACTGCCTGAAAATGACAAATTTCATTTTCAGACAGTTTCTTATTATCTCTGGGCTTCAACGAAGATGATATTTTTATATCTTCGCAGAGCCGCATATAGTATGATTCCAAGTACGCCGCAGGAAAGTAGCTCTCCAATGCCTACCGTCAGCATCATGAACGGGATGGGAAGAGTAACGCTGTAGCCAAAGCGCAGTACCAAGGGCACCACGATTGTATTTGCCAGGATTGGAGGCAGGGGCGCCAGTAGGGGAAGGTTATTGCGCAGCATATATGTACCGAATGCTCCGATTAAGGTTGCCATGCTTCCAAAGATAATGTCTGGAAGGATTGCACCCCCTAAAATATTGCCCAGCAGACACCCGATGAACAAGCCGGGGATGGCGGCGGGGGTAAACAGTGGGAGGATGGTAAGAGCCTCGGCTATTCTTACCTGAATCTCTCCGAAGGAAAATGGTGCGAATACATAGGTGAGCACCACGTAGACGGCAGCAATCATGGCTGCCTGGCTTAGAAAAGCTGTGTTTGATTTTTTCATTGTTTCTTCTCCTTTAGTTTTGTTTTACGTGTGGAAGGTCTCGAACACACGCGCCTTAGCGGATAGCAAAGCCCTATAGACCTTGGTTTTAGACAGACTTTGCAACGAGTAGTATAGCATGGGGAGGGAGAAAAAGCAAGTAGGATTAAATTGCCTGAAAAAAGCAGGTTGTATATTTGTGACGAAAGAAATATAATAAATGTCATCAGAGTTGAATATATGGGGCAGGAGGTTGAAGTTGAATGAAGCGAATATTTCTGGTTGAGGATGACAGGGAGATTGCAAAGAATCTTACGCGTCTGCTTCGGACAGAGGATTTTACAGTTATTCATGCTCTTTCACAGGCGGAAGCATTTGCCCGTCTTGACAAAGAGAGGTTTGACCTGGCCTTGATTGATCTGTCCCTGCCTGACGGGAACGGATTTACGGTCTGTACGGAGATTAAGGCGACGCAGGGGGCTCCTGTCATCTTTTTGACAGCGTCGGGAGACGAAGCCAGCGTAGTCACAGGGCTTAACATGGGGGCGGACGATTATATTACCAAACCCTTCCGTCCACGTGAACTTATCGCGCGTATTAAGGCCGCGCTGCGCAAATCAGAACAGTCTCCGGCAGCATTTGTGGTTGGCGGGCTTGAGGTGGACACAGCCAGCGGAGTTGTAAAAATGAACGGGGCAGAGGTGCCTCTCTCTGCGTTGGAATACCGTCTGCTTCTGATCTTTGTCAGTAATCCGACAGCGATTATGACGCGGGACAGGCTTTTGAATGAGCTGTGGGACGCGGCGGGTGAATTTGTCACCAATAATACGCTGACCGTCTATATCAAGCGTTTAAGGGAGAAGATTGAGAATGATCCGGCTAATCCAGAAATCATTCTGACCGTTCGGGGAATGGGCTACCGCTTGGGGGTGGGACATGTTCAGAAATAAAGAATTCAGGCGGTGTGGATATGGTTTTCTGCTGATTTCCCTTGGTTTGGGGGGCGTGGGCTTTTCCATGGGCATATCCCAGGGGATTCTTGTAGTCCTGTCTGCCATGGCATTTGGAGCCCTGTTCTATGTATTTACGAAGCTTCGCTACAGGCGTATTGCTCTGCTTTCAGAGAAGATTGACCTTGTGCTTTATAACGACGACTACCTGTTTATCAGCGAGGAGGAGGAAGGGGAGTTGTCTATTTTGCAGAGCGAGATTACGAAGATGACTCTGCGAATCCGTGAGCAGAATACCCTGTTGAAGAAGGAGAAGGAGAATCTTGCCGATTCTCTGGCTGATATTGCCCATCAGCTTCGCACTCCACTTACATCAGTGAATCTGCTTATGTCGTTGTTAGAGGAGAGCGGGGAGGAAAAGGAGAAAAAAGAGCTGTTATGGGAAGCGGAGGAGCTGCTGGCACGGATGGACTGGCTGCTTACAGCTCTGCTTAAGCTGTCCCGTCTGGATGCAGGGGTTGTGACATTTTGCAGAGAGCCCATTGAGGTGGCAAAGCTGGTTCGTACTGCATCACTTCCTCTTTTGATTTCCATGGAGCTCCATGATATAACGCTGCAGGTAAAGATACCAGAGGGAGTCAAGATTTATGGGGATTTGGAATGGATTGGGCAGGCGATTCAGAATATCCTTAAAAACTGCATGGAGAGTGTAGGGGACCATGGAAGGATTGAGATTGCATGTACAGATACGCTGCTTTATACAGAGATTGTAGTCAGGGATTATGGGACGGGCTTTGCCAAGGAGGACCTGCAAAACCTGTTTGAACGGTTTTATCGTGGAAAGAGCTCCGTTGCTGCAGGATACGGAATTGGCCTTGCGCTCTGCAAAAGAATTATTGTCAGACAAGGGGGGACGGTCAGTGCAAAGAACCATCCCCAGGGCGGTGCAGTTTTTACCATACGTTTCCCCAAATAAACCATATATATTATCTTTTCTATAAATATATGCGCCAGGGCTTGAGAAAGAGGTATATATGGTCGAAAATTATAATAAATGAAGGAATATCTGATTCGCAGAATCGAAGGGCAGAAAGGAGTTGGCTGGACAATGAAGAAAAGACATCCTGTGAGAAAAACAATATGCGTGCTGCTGATTCTTATGCTGTGTGCGGCTATGTCAGTCGGCATTTTCTATGGAGTGAAGGGATATCAGATGTATCAGGACGCTATTTCCCTGAGTTCTATTGAAGACAGGGTTGATAAGATAAGGGGAGAGGAAGATTTTACAAAGTATTCTGAGATGACAGATTTCTATATTAATGCGGTGATTTCCGTGGAGGACCACAGATTCAGAGAGCATAAGGGGATTGATTTAATCGCACTGTGTCGGGCCTTCTGGGCTGATATCAGGTCAATGTCCTTTCGGGAGGGCGGCAGCACGATTACGCAACAGCTTGCCAAGAACCTGCTGTTTACTCAGGATAAGAACCTTGAGCGCAAGGCGGCGGAGGTATTTGCCGTGATGGAGATTGAGGCAGAATACAGCAAGGAGGAGATTTTTGAATTGTATGTGAATACCGCCAGCTTTGGCAGCGGCTATGAGGGAATCTATGCAGCTTCCACGGGATATTTTGGGAAAATACCGTCAGAGCTGACGGATTACGAGGCGGTTGTGCTGGCGGGGGTGCCCAATGCGCCTTCTGTGTATGCGCCGGGGGTGGATGAAGGGCTGGTTTCCCTGAGAGCGCAGCAGGTACTTCGGAGTATGGTGAGAAATGAGGTCATTACTCAGGCGGAGATGGATGGAATGATGTGAGTGACAAGGTATATATGAGGTAGGATAAATGGTCAGAAAAACAATGGATTATTTCGATATAAGGCAGATTTGTGATTCGGGTCAATGCTTTCGGATGGTTCAGAGGGATGCGCGTACATACAGCGTCATTGCGGCGGGGCGGTATCTTGAGATTGAGCAGAGTGGAAAAGAGTGTATGTTTTCCTGCGGGGAGGAAGAATTCGAGGAATACTGGAAGGGATATTTTGACCTGGAGAGGGATTATGGGGCGTATATGGAGACGGCGAATCCCAAGGATGAGTATCTGGTGAAGGCCATCCGGTTTGGAGAGGGAATACGGATTTTGTATCAGGATTTATGGGAGATGACAGCGTCATTTCTAATATCACAGCAGAATAATATTGTGAGAATCCGTAAATGTATCCAGAACATCTGTGAGCAGTACGGGGAGGAGAGGGTCAATTTTCGTGGAGAGAGATATTATATGTTTCCGCAGCCGGAGGTATTGGCGTTTCTTCCGGAGGATAAACTTAAGGAGTGTAATCTGGGATACCGAAGTAAATATGTAGTTCGGACTGCCAGGAGTATTGCGGAGGGTAAGATGGACCTGGCGGCTGTTAGGAATATGTCGTATAAGGAGGCTAAGGCAGAGCTTTTGAAGCTGTATGGAGTGGGCGAGAAGGTGGCGGACTGTATCTGCCTTTTTGGATTGCATCATCTGGAAGCATTTCCTGTGGATACACATATATTGCAGGCTTTGAAGAAGCACTATAAGAGAGGTTTCCCGAAGAACAGGTATAAGGGGTACGAGGGCGTCATGCAGCAGTATGTGTTTTACTGGGAGTTAAAGGGGGAGAAGGGCAATGTTTCATTTATTCAGAAAAACTAAAATCAATCCTGGAACAGAAAAGTATGACCCGAATATTCAGAAGCCTGTCCTCCGGTGCAGCATTTGCACCGGAGAGCAGGTGGCAGGCTTTAAAGACCTGCACACCGGTAAATTTACCGATATAATGTTAATCAGGAATGAAAAGGATTTAGAGGCTTTCAAAGAGCAATATGGCGTTACTGAACTAACAAAAGAATTTTAGGAGGTTATATGAAATGAAGGCGTCACTTATTACATATCCCACAGAAAAGAAAGAGTTATACAGGCTCTTAAAAACGCAGCTTCAAGGTTTAGTAGACGGGGTTACAGATTTGACCGCCAATCTGGCAAATGTATCTGCTCTTTTGAATCAGGCGTTGACAGATATTAACTGGGTGGGATTTTATCTTATGAAGGAAGGGCGGTTAATCCTGGGTCCCTTCCAGGGGAAGCCTGCCTGCGTAGAGATAGAGGTTGGGCGGGGTGTGTGCGGCGCGGCGGCAGTCCAGGATCAAGTCATGCGGGTAGAGAATGTCCATGAATTCCCTGGGCATATTGCCTGTGACAGCGCGTCACTGTCAGAAATTGTTATTCCGATACATAATGCAAAAGAGGTGATTGGCGTACTGGATATCGACAGCCCTCACCTTGCAAGGTTTGATGAGGAGGATCAGAGGGGGCTGTCTGAATTGGTGCGGATATTGGAGGTATTGTTGACGTTTGACAAGCGGACTTCGTCCGTTTAAGGGACAGAAAAATTAGGAAAGGATGAATTCCAGGAAAGAACAAATATGACAAATAAAGATACATTTTACAAACAAATATTTAAATTAGTGCTGCCGATTGTAATTCAGAATCTTCTGAGCGCGGCGGTCAGCTCGGCTGACGTGGTGATGCTGAATTATGTGGGGCAGTCCTCCATCTCGGCTGTATCCCTTGCCTCACAGTATGCAAATATCCTGTTTATGGTGTTTTATGGTTTGGGAACAGGCGCGACTATGCTGAGCGCCCAGTATTTTGGCAAAGGGGATATGAAAGCTATTCAGGTGATTGAAGGGATTGCCCTTCGGTTTTCACTGTTGATTGCTCTGCTTTTTGCCTGCCTGGCCTTGCTTGTGCCAGAGCCAATGATGCAGATTTTTACCAATGACAGAGAGCTAATTACAATAGGAGCCTCCTATTTAAGATTCATGAGCGTCAGCTATCTGTGCTGGGGGATTACGGAGGTATATCTTGCCATTCTTCGCAGTATCGGCAGGGTGGTAATCAGTACGGCGATGAATGTGCTTGCATTTTCGCTGAATATTTTCCTGAATGCAGTATTTATTTTCGGGCTGTTGGGTGCGCCGAAGCTAGGAGCCATGGGTGTGGCGCTGGCGACCTCCATATCCAGGCTGATTGAGCTTTTTGCCTGCTTTGTGGTGTCGTTTTTAAGTAAGGATATCAAACTGGATTTTCGGTATATGTTTGTGAAAAACAAGGCGTTATTTTCTGATTTTGTCAGACTGTCTCTGCCTGCCCTTGGAAATGATATTGCCTGGAGTGTGGCGTTTTCCATGTATTCTGTGATTATGGGACATATGGGGACAGATGCTGTGGCGGCCAATTCCTTTGTTACTGTGGTGCGTAATTTTGGAACCATTCTATGTTTTGGAACCGCAAGCGCTGGCGGAATACTCCTTGGAAATATAATCGGAATGAATAAGCTTGAGGAAGCCAAAGACGGCGCAAGAAAGGTTATGAAGCTTACTGTCGCTACAGGTATTATTGGAGGTCTGATTGTCCTTGGGGCAATGCCCATTGTGCTAAGATATGCAACCTTGACGGAACAGGCAATGCATTATCTGAAATATATGATGCTGATTAATACTTATTATGTGCTTGGGGCGGCTGTGAATACCACATTGATTGCAGGCGTTTTCCGTGCAGGAGGAGACAGCCGGTTTGGATTTATCTGCGATACCATTACTATGTGGTGTTACGCTGTGCCCCTTGGCTTTTTTGCAGCTTTTATCTTGAAGCTTCCTGTACTGTGGGTATATTTTTTACTGTGTACGGATGAATTTGCCAAATGGCCTTGGGTATTGAAGCATTACCGGAGTATGAAATGGCTGAATAATATTACGAGAGACGGTCTGTTTGAAGAAGGGTAACATAGGAATACATGTATTAGATGTCAATAGAGAATGATAGCTTTTCATCTCTTTTGACATCTTTATTATACCATAAAAATGGCGAAAATAAAAGACTGGTATGTCACGAAATGGGGTGCTATAATCATAAATCCAAGTAGTACAGACGATGATCTAAAATAGGAGGAATGTGCTTTGAGTAAAGGAAACTGGTTAGAAGCAGTAGTAAATCAGACCCAGATTGGGAAAGTGATGGAGACAAATCAGTATGCGCAGAAGTATGGTCTTACGTTAAGCGAGGAGGAGGCGCAGGTCATTGTTGCAGAGCGAAAAAACACGCTGAAAGAGCAGAAGCGGGTAGAATTCGGTGAGAGTATTCTGCCCCGTCTGATCTACGAATTCTGTGATTCCGACTATATTAATCAGGATAATTATGCGGATACCATGGTCAGGCTTCAAGAGATTTTTTTCCTCTATAAAAATGAAATGCAGGATGAACTGACGGACCAGGAATTAATTCATTTTATGAAGGAGCAGTTTGAGAGTGTCTGTTATGGAGATTTGGATTATCTGGAGGAGACATGTCTGGATATATTTGCCCAGGCGGTGCGAAGAGGCTATCGGGGATACAAGCGGACAGAGGGAAGGGGGGAATATGGGCAGTTCGACGAGGTTCAGAGGTGGGATGCGCAGCTTTATATGGAGGCTTTAAAGGACTTACAGTAGGAACGGTGTGGTATAGAACGGGTATAACTGACGGAGGAAAAGCTATGTATGAGATGGAAGAACTGGTTCCGATTGTAGCGGAATTGTCGGAGAAATACACAGGATATGAGAGCACGTCGATTACTTATGAGAAGGCGAATCAGTTGATGGAGGCAGTTATTTACTGTATTGACGAGTATCTTCATGGAGGGCCTTGCAATGCAGGTGGCTGTGGAGTGGGTGGTCATTCTCTATTAAAGGAGGGAATGTCTGCCGGAAATGTCATGACAGCCAAGGAAGTAACTGCAAAGGAGGCGTACAGACTGGGGTGTCATCTTGTGGAGGCGAAGGTTCATGCAATGAAAGAGTTGTACCATGCCTTGATACGGGATTTCCATTCTTATGGAAATATAGCCTTGAAGGATACGGTAAATGCGGTTCCGGAGTTTCTGAAATGGTACGACATTCGGTATGCACCTCAGGATACGATTCTGACGCTGGATTATCCGCTTTTGAAGGAGGTGGGCACAGGGATTGACGCTGTATATGAATTTGTAAGATGTGTTTCTATAGAGCAGAGGTTTCTCAATAAGTTTCCAGAAGCATATGTGATCCAGACGTTGTGCAGTTACTCAGAGGAGTATGAGGAAATGTTCGAGAATCTCTGTGGGATTCTTCTTGGGGATGTGGCGGGGCATATTCTGTTAAAGAAGCAGTTCGACGGAGACGGAATCGGGGAGTATGAACGCGGCAGGATACGGGCTTTGCTTGGTATGTATTCGGAAGATGAGGCAAAGGCGCTGGTTCGTGAAAGTGTGAGGAGGTTTATTGAGGAATTTTACGGAAATGACGGGGAGATGTGGCAGTATCTGAAAGGGGAATGTGACAATATTGCGGTGAGGCTGATTCATTCCCTGTAACGGATGATAAAAGACTGCTGCATTAAGCGGAATTATTTTACGCTTAATGCAGCAGTCTTTTTTATACCGTCTATTCTTCTATCTGGTTCACCGAAATAGAAAATTTCTTTTCATATAAGTCATACAACATCTCCCTATTCAAAATCGCATTCTGCACCCCTTCCTTTGACACACTAAAGGAAGCCGCCAACGTAGACAATTCAATGGCCTTTTTCATATCGCATCCATTTGCAAGCTGCGCGGCAAGACAACTGATAAAGATATCGCTTGCCCCTGTGGAATCCACGGAAGGATAGGGATAAGCGTCAAAATGCATTGTTCCTTCATGGTTTACATAGATACATCCCTTGTCTCCCAGAGTTACAATCACATTTTGTACACCCTTAGAAAGCATTGTTCTGGCCTGCATCTCTGGTGTGTTCTCATTCGGGCAGAGGACAGCCATTTCCTCCTGGTTGGGAACCAGAAGAAAGAGCTCCTGCAGGATGGCCGGAGGCAGTATCTGAGCCGGAGAAGGCTTTAATATCACCTTTATATTCATCTGTCCACAGATTTCAAAAATTTTCTCCACAGACGGAAAGGGGATTTCCATCTGCACCAGACAGTAAAGGACGCCGGAAAACAGAGCTTGGTTCTCGGCCACGTAGGAGGGAGTCAGGGTGGCATTAGCCCCTGGATTGACTACAATCGTATTGCCGCCGTTTCCCTGTACGGTGATATAGGCGGTTCCTGTAGGGTGGCTGTTGACAAAGGAAACTCCCTGCATATCCACATTTTCGTTGGAAAGCTGTTCATATAACTGTCTGCCGTAGGGGTCGATGCCAAGCCTTCCAAGCATATATGCATTGGCGCCAAAACGGCTTACGCCGATTGCCTGGTTGGCGCCCTTCCCTCCCGTCCAGTAATCCAGATGGGACGCAAGCAGCGTCTCTCCCATGTGGGGAAGGTGAGGCACTTTCAGCGTTATATCCATATTTAAGCTGCCGGCAATCATAATCTTGGTGGCAAATTCCTTATGGGCTTGGATACTTCTGCGCTGTATGAGGCTAAAAGCTGCCGTCTGGGATGGGAATACATTCTTTTTGGCATTAATCTGACTGAGCAAAGTATGGTATGCTGTTTTCGCCATCTGGGAAATGTCTGTGCGTATTGCAGTCACCGGAGGCAGCAGTTGCTCCAGCGATATGGAGTCCTCCAGACACAGTACCGACAAATCGGAGGGTATTAGGAAATGCTTTCTGCTGGCAATACAGTAAACTTCGCTTGTCAGGTAAGCGTTCTGGCAGATCACGCCGTCGATTCCGGCGTCGGTCAGTTGTTCAAATGCTGTGTGAAAGCTGTCGTCTGCTTTGAGAATTGTACTGTCATCGGGAGTGATTCCATAGGAAAGCATGGCCTCTCGGTATCCGTCTGCCAGTTGCTCATGTACACGAAAGCTGCCTTCTCCAGAGAGGAGAAGGACCAGACGTCGGTTATTTTGCTTTAAGAGAGCAGTTGTTCCAGTTTTGGCAATGTTGAAAAAATCACGGTAAACCTGGGGGAATGGAAATTCTGGAGTTTCGCAGTCCATAAGGACCGCGCTTCGTAGTTGGTCCTGGCTGTGCTTTAATGCGGCGATCCCGTTGTCGGATTCCGGAAAGTACAGAATTCCTAAGGCGTGGATATCCAGGAAGTGGAGAATTGCCTGTTCTTCAAGCTTTGGCCTGTTCTGAGTGAGATAGAGCGACAGGGTATAGTTGTCGCTGGCAGCTAATGTCTGTATATGTTCAATAAATGATGCAAAAAAAGGTGAGCCAAGGGACGGCAGGATTACACCGATGGTACGGTTAGATTGAAGCAGCCGGTCACGGACTTTGGCATAGGGTACATACTCATGCTCTTCAATAATTTGTAATACACGCCTACGAGTTTCCTCGCTGATATTTTCGTCTTTATGGTTGATGATTCTGGATACGGTAGCGGCAGATACGCCTGCGGCTTTCGCTATGTCACGGATGGTCATCGTTATTTCCCCTTCAAAAACTGTAAGATTTCGCCAAAAAGCAATTTTCATTATTGTACTATTTAAACAAAAAAAAATCAAGTCAGTGATTTTTGTTGACATATTTTTAGAACAAATATATAATAAACGCAATGAAACAATTTTAGTAAACAAGTAAACTAACAAAGTGAATGAAAAAAGTGAGGTGTGTATGAGAAAAATTGTGTTTAGTTCACTAAATATTGATCGAACCTATCATTTGGACCGGTTTGTACGTCCAGGGGAGACGGTTGCCGTTCATTCTTATTCGGATTCCTGCGGGGGAAAGGGCTTCAATCTTGCCATGGCGATGGCGAAAGCAGGAGAGAAGATTTTCTTTGCAGGCGCAGTTGGTCCGGATGGGCAGGAATTTGAGAAGATTTTCTCGGAATATGAGGTAGATGCGTCATATCTGCGGCATTCTGAGAAGATGTGCGGTCACGCTGTCATACAGGTAGACGCTTCAGGGCAGAACTGTATTATGGTTGTGGAGGGGGCGAATGGTGATATTTCCCATCAATACATAGATGAGGTTCTGGGACACTTTGAGAAGGAGGATGTTCTGATCCTGCAGAATGAAATTGGGCATATTGATTACCTGATTGAAAGCGCTCACAAGAGAGGGATGAAGGTGGCATTTAACCCGTCTCCCATGAATGACAGGATTACAAAGTGTGATTTGTCTCATGTGGATTATTTGTTCATCAATGAAGGCGAGGGAGAAGCTCTTTCGGGACAGAAGGGCGCAGAAGGAATCCTAATAGAGCTTCATTCCAGATGGAGTAATCAGACGATTATATTGACATTGGGTGAAAGAGGCGCAGTCTGTATGGCGAACGACGGGAGGAAGGAGGTGTGTGGAATCTGGAAAACCAGGGCGGTTGATACTACCGCAGCGGGAGATACATTTGCCGGATATTTTCTTGCCGAGTATTTGCGAGGGAAGGGGATAAAAAAAGCGTTGGAGACAGCAGCGGTGGCAAGTGGGATAGCGGTTTCGAGAAGCGGGGCGGCCCAGTCTATTCCTGGCAGGAAGGAGGTTCATTCGGCTGATTTCTCGAAGATAACCGAATATAAAGAATAGGACTTATAACTGAATTGAGAGAATAAGGATGAAGTCTAGGATAACTGAATTGAGAGAATAAGGATGAGGTACTTAATTATGGAAAAAACAAGTATGTCCAAAGGGGAGAGAAGAAAGAGATTATCTGTCCCCTGTGAGAAGCTTCGCCTGGTGCTGGATACGGACGCGAAAAATGAGATTGACGATCAGTTTGCAATCGCATGGGCGCTTAAGTCAACGGATAGATTTGAGGTGGAGGCGGTTTATGCGGCGCCCTTTTCCCATGACTGTCTGAAAGCAATGTTTACAGGAGAGAAGATTGAGCACGCGGCAGGCTTTACCTACGCCGAAGCGCCAGGGACAGGCATGGAGCAAAGTTATGAAGAAATCTGCAAATTATACAAGCTTCTGGGGCTTTCCCACGAAAATAAGGTGTTTCGCGGTTCTGCCAGCTATATTGCGGACCAGGGAGGCGCGGTGGAAAGCGAAGCGGCGTTAGATCTGGTTGACAGGGCGATGAACGGGGAAGGCTTACTCTATGTGGCTGCCTTTGGTGCGATTACGAACATTGCGTCTGCCATTTTGATAGAGCCTGAGATTGTCAATAAGATTGTGGTGGTATGGTTAGGCGGGCAGCCTTTATATTTCGACCACGCATTGGAATTCAATCTCATGCAGGATGTAGCTGCTTCTCAGGTGCTTTTTAACAGCGGCGTTCCGCTGGTCTATATTCCATGCATGAATGTAGCGTCCCTGCTTGCGGTGACGGAGGATGAGGTTAAGAGGCGGCTTATGGGAGCTACTGAGATTGGAGATTACCTTGGTCAAAATGTACTGGATGCGTTTGCGAATCCGCAGGCTGCCATTTTTGCGGCGGCCATGTACCGGAAAAGCTATCTGCTTCGTCGGGAGGATCAGGACGAGGAGTATCTGAAGCAGTTTCAGAGTCAGCATGTTGCCTGTTCTCGGATTATTTGGGATGTGGCGACAATCGCATTTTTGAAGAATCCTACCTGGACGCCGTCTACATTGGAGATTTCTCCGGTCTTAAACGACGATCTGACCTGGGGAGAGCCTGACGGTTCAAGACATGAGATACGTGTGGTAAATTACTGTTACAGAGATTTGATTTTTGGTGATCTGTTTGCCTGCCTGACAGGAAATGGAGAGAGTAGATAAAATTAGGAGAAAATGTTATGAATAATAAAGTAAAAGAAGTCACGGCAGATGTGACAAAGAGTGAAATCTTCCATTTTGGAATGTTGGGCGTGGCACAGTGTATCATGTTCACGCTCTGGAACGGTCAGATGATGTACTTCTATACAGATATATTTATGCTTGCGCCAATGTTTATATCGGGAATGTTTCTTGTGGCAAGAGTCTGGGACGGTGTCAATGATCCTATGATCGGACTTTTGATTGAACGGACGAAAACGCGGTATGGAAGATTTAAGAATGCTATATTGTTTGCCCCAGTACCCCTTGCGATTGCTATGGTGCTGAATTTTACGGTTCCCTCCTTTGGAAAAACGGGGAATATGATATATGCAGTTGTTACATATATTTTGTTCGGAATGATCTATACGACTATTGACGTATCTTATTTCAGTCTGCCGACGGTTATGACCGACAAGCCAGACAGGCGTGCAACCATGTTCGGAATCGGAAGACTTTGCACAGGTATGACGATGGCAGTTACGGGTATCCTGATTATTCCCTGCGTAACTATGCTTGGAAAAGGGGATATGAAGAAGGGATATTTTTACACCGCCATTTTGTTTGGCGTGGTATCCTGCATCCTGTATCTGTTCAATGTAAAACATGTCCATGAGAGAACGATTGTGGATAAACCTAAATTTAATTTTAAAATGACCATGAAGGCAATCGGGCAGAACAAACCGCTTCTGATGGTTATGATTTTCGGGTTTATTCTGCAGTTGGTATCTGTGGGAAAAACCAGTTTGAATATGTATTATGCCACTTATAATCTTGGAAATGTCCAGCTCGTTGCGATTGTGGGCCTGGCGGGTGTGCCGGGTATGCTTATCGGCTCTGCCGTAGCACCGCTGCTGGTTAAAAAATTTGAGGCAAAATATGTTGCGGTTGGATTAAATATTTTGTTTTTTGTTGACTCTCTGTTTCTGTTCTTTTTTGAAAATAATGCAGTTGCGCTTTTCATCAACAACCTGTTTTTCCTGTTCTACTGTGGGGCGGGAATGGTCCTTGTGTCTACCATGACTGCGGAAACGATTGAATATGCAGAGCTTAAACTTGGTCAGAGAAATGAAGGGTTTATCACTTCTACACAGACATTTATCTCCAAGCTTGCCGTTGCGATTGCAAATTCAAGTGTGCTGGCTTTAATCGCGGCTCTTGGATATGTTCCGAATCAGGAGCAGGCCCAGGGAACGCTGAAAGCATTTTTCTATATGGAATCCATCATTCCAGGCGTTATAGGCATATTGGCATGTATCCCTATGCTGATTTATCCGCTGACGAAGAAGGAGTATGCTAAGATTACGGAGGAACTGAAGGCGCGCAGGGGAGAGAGCGCATAATAGGTTATATTATAAAACAGGATTGTTGAAAGATGTAATGTCTCTCCACAATCCTGTTGTGTTTTTTGTCGTCAATATATGTTATTGCAGCAGTTGGAGAACTGCATTTGGGACTTGGTTCGCTTGGCTTAGCATAGCCTGGGCAGATTGAATAAGAATATTATTTTTGGTATATTCACCCATCTCTTTTGCCATATCAACATCTCGAATACGACTTTCTGAAGCGGTTATATTTTCCTTCATAACACTTAGATTATTGACAGTATGTTCAAGACGGTTCTGATAGGCGCCCATTCGTCCTCTCTCTTGGCTTACATAATCAATTCCATGCTGGATTCTGCCGATAGACGACTTGGCGTTTTCCGCGGTAGATATGGAGAGATTACTAATTCCGATTTGGGATAAACCCATTTCTGGAAGAAGAAGGGAAAGCTGTCCGTCTTCATTTGATGTTTCTGTGACATGCAGCACCACATCACCTACAAGTTTCGGCTCATATTTATATGCAACGCCTTCTCCGAATAATCCTCTACCCTGCGATACCGAAGGGGAGGCTGTGTAGGGATTTTTCCAATTATCCCATTTCCCACCGGCTGGTACTGACGGAATCTTTCCAGGATATGCCCTGTCATCATATATTACCAGTTGAGATGGGTTCGCTGCATCTGCTGCAAGCATTGTATAGTGGTTGTTAGGATTGCCCTTTGTAGCCTGTATAATCCTGTTAATCAACTCAGCGCCTGTGCTGACACCATCTATACCTATAGAATAAATATAGTGCTGTCCGCTGGTTTCGCTTTTGGATGAAGTTCCTGTTGTAAATTTAATACTATAATGTGCCTCACATGTACAGCAGGTCGTGTATATACCAGTATTTTCATTGAGCAAGTCATTAATATTTCCGGCATTCAATTGGCTGAAATCCATATATGCTGCGGCATGCTCTACCTGGTATTGCTGCTGGGCGCCGCTGGCGTCTGTATAGGTTTCTGTCGTTATATATGAGCCTGTTAGTCCATTACTATCTTTTTGCGGCATGTCAACCCATACCGGCATGCCGCCTTTAATCGTTGCTACAGGAGGCAGTTTAGCGTCGTTGCCCTGCAATAGAGGAATGTCGTTAAAATTCGTGTTTTTTTCAATACGTTGGATTTCATCCAGTATAGCGTTGATTTCATCCTGCATACTGCTGCGGTTTTCATCCGAATACGTACCGTTTGATGACTGAACGGACAGCTCCATCATACGGTTGAGCATGCTGTGGATTTCTTCCATAGCGCCCTCGGCTGTCTGAATCAGAGAAATTCCATCTAAAGCATTATCGCCTGCCTGCTCCAAACCGGTAATCTGCGCTCTCATTTTTTCTGATATTGCAAGTCCTGCCGCATCGTCCCCTGCTCTGTTAATCCTATAGCCGGAAGCCAGTTTTTCCAGGTTTTTACCTATTAGAGAGGTAGATTTCTTTAAGCTTTCATATGTATTTAGTGATGAAATATTATGTTGGATTCTCATAATATTATCCTTCCTTAGTAATGCTACAGTTTATAGTATACTATAAAATTAAAGATTTTCAATATTATTCTAACTTTATATAATTATATAAGTTCAGATATTGGTCGTGAGTTGGGCTGTTAAAAAAATTTGTAAAAAAATGAAAAAAGTGCTTGCATATTTGAATTGGCTTTGCTATAATAAGCAAGTACGAAACAGAGAGACAATATAAATACGGCTCCATGGTCAAGCGGTTAAGACGCTAGCCTCTCACGCTGGAATCAGGGGTTCGATTCCCCTTGGAGTCACTGGAAATTCCTCTTGAAGAGTAATCTTTGAGAGGAATTTTTTTGTAGAAAAGCTAGTATTTCCTTTTGTTTTGTGAAATTTGACGAAAGTATACCATATGCTTTCTATAAATTCTATCATTGTTTTTTCCACCAATATGATATATAATAAAGCTTAGTGAAAATTATAACATGCCAAGGGATGCCTAAGCATCTGGAAGGGCAGAAGGAATTGGAGGAATTAATATGTTAGTATCAGCAAAAGAGATGCTTGAAAAAGCAGTTGCAGGCCACTACGCAGTAGGACAGTTCAACATCAACAACCTTGAGTGGACAAAAGCAATCCTGACAGCAGCCGAGGAGACAAAGTCACCGGTAATCTTAGGCGTATCTGAGGGCGCAGGAAAGTATATGACCGGCTTTAAGACAGTTCAGGACATGGTAGCCGCTATGGTTGAGGAGATGGGAATTACTGTTCCGGTTGCTACACATCTTGACCACGGTTCCTATGACGGATGCAAGAAATGTATCGAGGCAGGCTTTACATCTATTATGTTCGACGGCTCTAAGTATCCAATCGAAGAGAATGTTGCCAAGACAAAAGAGTTGATCGCTATCTGCCGTGAGAAGGGAATGTCCCTGGAGGCAGAGGTAGGCTCAATCGGCGGAGAAGAAGACGGCGTTGTCGGACAGGGCGAGTGCGCAGACCCGAACGAATGTAAGATGATCGCTGACCTTGGCGTGGACATGCTGGCAGCAGGTATCGGTAATATCCATGGCAAATATCCTGAGAATTGGGCAGGATTGAGCTTTGAGACGCTGGATGCTATCCAGAAGCTTACAGGCGATATGCCATTAGTTCTTCATGGCGGTACAGGAATTCCGGACGACATGATTAAGAAGGCAATCGACCTTGGTGTTGCTAAGATTAACGTTAATACAGAGTGTCAGCTTGTATTTGCAGACGCTACCCGTGAGTATATTGAAGCTGGAAAAGACCGCGAAGGCAAGGGCTTCGATCCTCGTAAGCTGCTTAAGCCTGGCTATGAAGCAATCATCGCAAAGGTTAAGGAGAAGATGGAATTATTCGGTTCAGTAGGAAAAGCGTAAGAAGTAAGAAATTTTACTTGCCTTTTTTGGCTGATTGAGGTATACTAACAGGCGTAGAGAGAACAAAGGCGTTCCGACCGGAGGTCGGGGTGCCTTTTCTTAATGTCAACTTGTTTTCCTATTCGTATGGGGGGACTTAAGTTGATACATTTCAAGAAAGGAATGATAGGACATATGGGTGAACTGTTAAATGTAGCTGATATTTTCGGGGAAGATGTTTTTAATGATACAGTTATGCAGGAACGTCTGCCTAAGAAGGTGTACAAGGACCTGAAAAAGACCATTGAGGAGGGCAAGGAGTTAGAGCTTGTAACAGCAGACGTTATTGCGCACGAGATGAAGGAGTGGGCTATTGAGAAGGGGGCGACCCATTATACCCACTGGTTTCAGCCGCTTACGGGAGTGACAGCCGAAAAACATGATTCGTTTATTTCTGCGCCGATGGGGAACGGCAAGGTACTGATGAGCTTTTCCGGTAAGGAATTGATTAAAGGAGAGCCAGATGCGTCTTCATTTCCGTCGGGCGGACTTCGCGCCACATTCGAGGCGAGAGGATACACAGCATGGGACTGTACTTCTCCGGCGTTCGTAAGGCATGACGCGGCAGGTGCGACGCTTTGTATCCCTACGGCATTCTGTTCGTACACGGGGGAGGCGCTTGACCAGAAGACCCCGCTTTTGCGTTCCATGGAGGCAGTCAACGCCCAGTCTCTGCGTCTGATTCGTCTGTTTGGAAATACAACGTCAAAGAAAGTAACTCCGTCGGTTGGTCCGGAGCAAGAATATTTCCTTGTAGATGCAGCAAAGTTTCAGCAGAGAAAAGACTTGATTTATACAGGACGTACCTTGTTCGGCGCCATGCCGCCTAAGGGTCAGGAGTTAGATGATCATTACTTTGGAACCATCCGTCAAAGGATTGCAGGCTTCATGAAGGATGTGAACGAGCAGCTTTGGCGGGTTGGAGTAACATCAAAGACTCAGCATAACGAGGTCGCGCCGGCACAGCACGAGCTGGCTCCAATTTATGCAGAGGCCAATGTGGCGGTTGACCATAACCATCTGGTGATGCAGACATTGAAGCGGGTTGCCTGCCAGCATGGAATGAAATGTCTGCTTCATGAGAAGCCATTTGCCGGAGTAAATGGGTCCGGCAAGCATAACAACTGGTCCCTTACCACGGATGATGGGAAGAACCTTCTTGATCCGGGCAAGACCCCTCATGAAAATATTCAGTTTTTACTGGTGCTCACCTGTGTGCTGAAGGCTGTGGATGAGCATGCGGACCTGCTTCGTGAGTCTGCCTCCGATCCGGGAAATGATCACCGGCTTGGAGCCAACGAGGCTCCTCCGGCAATCATCTCAGTTTTTTTGGGCGAGCAGCTTGAGGATGTGCTTGAACAGCTAATCAGCACAGGAGAGGCGACCCACAGTCTGAAGGGCGGTAAGCTGGAAACCGGTGTCAGGACCCTGCCGGATTTGGCGAAGGATGCAACGGACAGGAATCGGACGTCACCCTTTGCATTTACGGGAAACAAATTTGAATTCCGTATGGTAGGCTCTCGTGATTCGATTGCAGGACCGAATGTGGTGTTAAATACGATTGTGGCAGAGGCATTTGCAGAGGCGTGCGACGTGCTGGAGAGCGCGGAGGACTTTGGATTAGCTGTGCATGATTTGATTAAGAAATATGCAACCGAGCACTATCGGATTGTATTTAACGGCAACGGCTACTCTGACGAATGGGTAGAAGAGGCCGAAAGACGCGGTCTGCCCAATATTCGCTCTATGGTGGAGGCGATTCCTGCGCTGACGACAGATAAGGCAGTAGCAATGTTTGAGAAATTCAAAGTATTCACAAGGACTGAGCTTGAGTCCCGTGCGGAGATAAAGTTTGAGAATTATGCAAAGGCAATCAATATCGAGGCCCGCACCATGATTGATATGGCGAGCAAGCAGTTTATTCCGGCGGTTATCAAGTATACGAAGGAGCTGGCAGATACGGTGATTGCCGTGAAGGAGGCCGGTGCGGACGCAGGGGTCCAGGCCGAGCTTCTGGGTGAAATTTCGGGTCTGCTGTCCAAGACGAAGCAGGCGTTGGAGGAGTTGAATCGTCTTACAGACCAGGCGGCGGCAATGAGCGAGGGTGAAGCGCAGGCAAGATTCTATCATTTCGACGTGGTTCCTGCTATGGAGGCGCTTCGCGCGCCGGTTGACCGACTGGAGATGATTGTAGACAAAGAAGCGTGGCCAATGCCGTCCTATGGTGATTTGATGTTTGAAGTGTAGTTTTCCCTGACATTTCTGATTGAGACAGACAATCCTTCATAAAGATATTAGGAAATTTTAAGAACCTTGTACTTGGAATAACCGCAGGTATGTGATATTCTAAGTGCAAGGTTTTTTATGCCCGCAGTAATGGCAAGCATATGAAATAAGTGAAAATAATCTGACTCAGGGGGAATTACCATGACAAAACAAGAATTTTTGGAAAAGATGAGACATGCCTTGGCCAACGACTTGAGCGGTTCTGTGGTACAGGATAATATTAATTATTATGACGGGTATATCAGCGACGAGGTGAGGAAGGGACGAAGGGAGGAGGCTGTGATTGACGAGCTGGGTGATCCGTGGGCGATTGCCAGGACGATTATAGAATCTGTAGAAAATGCAGGTAATGGGCAGGATGGATATACATATGATCCCGTCCAGCGGGGATATGAGAACGGGCAGAACTCCAGAGTGCGTGTGATTGGCGTAAATTCCTGGTGGAAGAAGCTGCTGGTTATCTTGGGGGTATTGGGAATCATTATGCTGGTGGTGGCTGTGGTCGGAGGAATCTTCTCACTTCTTGCGCCCGTCATTGTTCCGCTTCTTATGGTAATGTTTATTGTTCGTCTGATTGGAGGGAGACGGCGATGAAAGAATGTTTGATAATAAAAGTAAAAGAACGATGGGGGAGCCATCGTTCTTTTGAGGGGAGTATAAATAATTAATAAGGGGTTGTAGAAAGTATCCTTTCTACACATCTTAGTATAGTATAG
>ERZ808028.241-NODE-241-length-54689-cov-10.167784_pt1 | contig 54689 bp, 48 predicted proteins | sample MGYA00380184_ERZ808028 | MGnify/ENA primary metagenome ERZ808028 (study PRJEB31490, sample SAMN06133397) | mouse gut metagenome | isolation source: J8_1 | host: mice | place: China: Chengdu | collected 2015-05 ... | reverse complement strand
CGTATACGTATTTACTAGATCAGTATTTATCTAATTCTCATTACATACTTGATGGGAGAACGCCAGATGGCAATTATGAACTTCAGAGAAGTCATAATATATTATATTATGATATTGAGGAATTTAATAAAATTAAACATATACAAATTTCTAAAGAACCAATATCAAAATTGGAGATTGATAGCAAAGTTATAAATCCAATTGAAACGTATTTTGAACGAAATATAGGATTAGAAGTGAAGAAAAAATGGGCGAATGATATTTATGGTTTTATCAACACAAGAGGATATTACATATATTATTATAGATATATGTTAAATAAAATAAAACCAAAGATAATACTTATTGCATATGCATACGGATTTGATCGTATGGTCTTATGTGAGGTTGCACACAAAATGCATATTCCTGTGGTCGAATTACAACATGGTACTATAAGTCCTGAAGCTGTGGAATATAATTTTTATAAAAAAATGCATTTGAAAAGTTTTCCAGATTATATATTTACGTTTGGACAATACGAAAAGAAATCAATACAGTTTCCAATACCAAAGTCACATATTATACCAACGGGTTATCCTGTGTTAGAAAATACCTATAAAAAGTATAAAAAGATAAAAGAAAAAAAAAGTAAAATAAACATTTTATTTATTTCTCAAACGATGATTGAGATTGCAAAATTTGCCAATGTGGTGGCACAAAAACTAGAAGTAGATAAATATCAAATAATATTTCAATTACATCCGTTTGAATATTCTTGCTGGAAATCGACAATTGGAAAATATTTAATACATCCAAATATCAAAGTAATTGGCAGTTATAATCATATGGTATATGAATCACTTAAACATGCAGACTGGGTTGTGGGAAATTATTCTACAGTATTAAGTGAAGCACAAATGTTTAATGTAAAAGTAGCAGTGTTGAAGTTAGATATGTATAGAGCTGCTAGGTTCTTATATCAAAATGGATATGCTATATTGGTTGAGTCACCAGAACAATTAATAAAAGAAATAGAAGAAGATACATTCCAACCTAATAAAAAAATAAGTCTGTTCGAAAAAAACAGCCTACATAAAATGCAGGAAAATATAAACAAAATTATTGAATCTAAATCATTTTTGGAAAAGAAATAATTATAGAACGATGCTGGAGGATTTAAAACAGATGAACAATGTTGTTGAGTATTTGTGTATAACAACTGAAAAATTTCCTGACAAGATAGCATTTTTAGATACAGGGGGGGGTATTTCCTTTTCTGATTTAAATCAAAATGCAAAAAAGATAGCAACAGTAATTATTAAAAAAACAGGTGGTATAACAAATATACCAATAGCAGTGAAAATGAAAAAAAGCAAAGAATGTATTGTAGCTTTTATGGGTATTGCTTATAGTGGCAATTATTATTGTCCAATTGATATATCAATGCCGAGTAGTAGAGTAGAATTAATATTTGAAACATTAAAGCCAGCTGTTGTTATTGAACAGAGGGAGAATCAAAGTTCATATAATGAAAATAGTATTATTTATGATGAGTGCATGGATAAACAATATGACGATGAATTGATTAACAAACAACTAAATAAAGTTCTTAGTGTTGATCCATTGTATGTTTTATTTACTTCAGGTTCAACGGGGGTACCCAAGGGAGTTGTTGTAAGTCATGCATCAGTAATTGATTATACAGAATGGTTATCACATACTTTTGGATTTAACGAAAATAATGTATTTGGAAATCAGGCACCATTATATTTTGATAATTCGATTCTTGACATTTATTCTTCGCTGAAAAATGGGTCTCAGGTATATTTTATAGATGAGAAGTTATTTTCTTTCCCAAAACAATTAATGATGACACTAAAAGAAAATGGTGTGAATACAATTTTTTGGGTACCATCTGCACTAATATCAATATCTGATTCAGGAATATTACATGAGAATCCTGAACTGCCACAACTGGAACAAGTATTATTTTGTGGAGAAGTGATGCCTACGAAACAATTAATGAAATGGAGAAAAAGATATACAAATACGTTCTTTGCAAATTTGTATGGACCCACCGAGATTACAGATGTTTGTAGTTATTATGTGGTTGACAGGGATTATGCTGATGATGAAATTTTACCAATTGGAAAGGCGTGCAAAAATACAGAGATACTAATAATTAATGAGAAAAATAAGATTGCCAATATTGATGAGTTAGGGGAAATCTTTGTTCGTGGAATAGGTGTTGCAAAAGGATATTATCGCAATAAAGATAGAACACAAAGTGCATTTGTTCAAAATCCGCTTCATGATGATTATATAGATATTTGTTATAAAACAGGGGATATAGCAAAAGTTAATCAGGAAGGAAATATTATTTATGTTGGAAGAAAAGATAATCAAATTAAATTTCAGGGACATAGGATAGAACTTGGCGAGATTGAAGCAGTGACAATGTGTGTAAATAATGTGAAAAGAGTATGTGCGATATATGTTGAGACAAGGAAAAAAATAGTTTTGTTTATAGTATTAAATTCTGAATCGGAAATAATTAGTGAGAAGGAAATATACAAATCAATAAAAACAAAACTTCCTAAGTATATGCTTCCTTCAGAAATTATTATAAAAGATGAACTTCCACTAAATGTGAATGGAAAAATAGATAGAGTTAAATTAAGAGAGGTTGCTAATGAGAAATATATTTAAAAAAGTAATAGAGGAAATTAATCCTTTTGATGACTTTGAAGAAGATACGAACTTATTAGAAGAAGGGATATTGGATTCTCTTACGTTGATGGTTTTTATAGAGCGGATTGAAGAAGAATTTAACATCATAATTCCAGAGAAAGAAGTAGTATTGGAAAATTTTGCAACAATTAAAACAATAGAGAAATTGGTGAATAGATTTTATATTAGAAATTAAAAGGAAACATAATAGATATGAAGTATTATTTTGAAAAATGTATTGTTGTAGGAACTGGACAATTTGCATTTAAGTGTGCTAAGTATATGCATGACAATTATTGGTTAGATTGTGTATATGAATATGGAAATTTCAAACAATCAACTCTTGAAGGCTTATGTAAAAAAAATAGTATTACATATATTAAATTATTAAATAAAGAACAGTGTAACGAATTGATGTATAAAATCGAAACTAATAGGAAAATGACATTAATTATCAGTGCATCAAATACATATATATTTCCTAAATTTATTACACAAAGTAGTCATGTTCAACTAGTTAATTACCATCCAGCATTATTAACAAAACATTTAGGAAGAAACGCAGAGTCGTGGTCTATATATGATTGTGATCAGATAACAGGAGTGACTTGGCATAGAGTGACAGATGAAGTAGACCATGGAGAGGTTATAGCCGAAAGAGTAATAGAGTTGGACCAAACAATAACTTCAATCAAACTGATGATGAAACAGTATCAAGTAGGATTTGAATTGTTTCAAGGTTTTATAGAAAAAATTTTGAAGAATAAGTGTGAGCAAAAAAGAAATCCAATTCATTATGGAAAAATGCATTATTCTTATGAAAAACCTAATAATGGGGTTTTAAATTTAGAATGGAAGGAAGATCAGATCTCTGCTTTTTTGAGAAGTATGGATTATAGTACGTTAAATGTAATGGGAAATCCTTTTATTATAGAGAATAATATAAAATATAGTTGGAATTCTTACAAAATACTTGATGCACTAAATAATTGGGAAAATATATTTAACGATAAATTAATTATTAAAAGTAATACTCTTTTTATTCTAAAAAATTATCATAAGGTAGATTGTAATTAAACAATAAAATACCATTAATATATAGGGAGAGTCGGATGCTTTATTTATCAAAGGGACAAGACATTATCATTTGGGGATGTGGGAAGATTGGAACAAATATAATAAAAAATTATGCTCAGTATTTTAAAATAAATTGTTTAATTGACAGGAAAATCAGTGTAGGTGAGAAGGAAGAGTATTTGGGATACATTGTATATAATCCTAATGATATTTTAAACAAATTGCCATCTGGTATTATTATTGTGATTGCCATGTATCAATGGCAAGAAACTGCTAAGAAGCTAGAAGATATAGGATTGCATTTATTTGAATCCTATATAACATTACCACAATTTGAATATACACGTATTAACTTAGACTATTTGCTCACATTACCCAAAGGAATGACTATTACCTCATATATAATGAAATTAGCAAAAGAAAAGATATTAGTGGGTACATATGGTTTTTGTCATATGTATAGATATAGGAAGGTTTTAGAAGACAGTAAACAGTTTTTAAACGAATATATTTTTATTGATTTTCCAGCATTAAATGATGTATCAAATGTAAACCATAAATTATTAAAACAACAAGAGATTTGGGAACTGTGTGATGTAGTGTTATATAGTAATAATCCATTTATAGAGGAGTATAATGTACCAAAACCAAAAGAAGTATTACATTATCTAAAATCAGATTGTAAGTTAATCACTATAACAAGCGCGGCATTTAAAGGCTATTTTCCACAACATAAAGTTTTAGATAATAAGATGAAAGAAAATGGAATGCGTATAGGTTGGGGAGATAAGAATATAGATAGAATGTTAAAAGAAGGAAAATCGTTGGAGCAGATTACGAATAGTATTTTGTCGGTTGATTTTATAAAAAGAGATAAAGTGGAAACATTCTTTCAACACTCATTAATAATTTTACAAGAGAATGAGAAAAATTGTGATATAAAAATAGCCGATTATATCAGGGAAAATTATAAAAGGGAATTATTATACTATTCATGGTCACATCCAGCTACAAAAGTTTTAGTTGAAATTGCAAAAAGAATATGTGAAGTATTTAAAATAACAGATATTGATTTTGAAAAGTATTATTATGATGATTTTTTTCGCATGGATTATTCGGGCGAAGAGTTAGTTTATCCTAGTGTTTGCCAGGTTCTTGATAAAGGCGTTGCTATAGAAAGAAAAATTAGACCAGGAGATTTTTATAAAGATAAGCTGTCATCAGAGGAATATATTAAGGAATATATATACTGTTATCAGAGAAAAAAGAAGGTGTAGTACTGACAGAATACAGACAAAAAGTATACGATAAAGAAATATATTATATAAAGGAAGTGGTACTATGCAGGAAAAACTGGTTTCTATTATTATTCCGACTTATAACAGAAAATATGTTATTGAGAAGGCAATTAATTCTTGTGTTAATCAGACATATAAAAATATTGAAATAATTATCTGTGATGACCATTCTACAGATGGAACGCAAGAGTATATTGCTAGAAGGATACAGGAGGATGAAAGAATTAAATATTGTGTGACGCCTGAGGGAAAGAAAGGTGCTAATGCTGCAAGAAATACAGGAATTAAATTAGCAAGAGGAGAGTATTTAGCATTTTTAGATTCCGACGATTATCTAACCGAGGAATCAATTGCTTGTCGAGTAGTTGAGTTTACGAAAAATTCAAATGTTGGAATGGTCTATGGAAATGTGATTTGTGAAAGTGAAAAAAAGAAAACAAAATTGATTTATACTGATATTGATAAAGAAGAATTACATCAAAGAAGATATTTAATGCAAGAACTTTCTCTATGTTGCATGATTGTGATTATGGTGAGAACGTGCGTTTTTAAAAAGATAGGCTTATTGCCTGAGAAACAAAAAGCATGGAATGATGATTGGCTTTGTACTGCGGTAGGAATGCGATATTCTGTATTACATAGTGGAAAGTTTGTTGCGGTTGTTAGACAGAGTAAAGAAAGTATTACTGGTAATAAATGGGATTGCTATTCAGGCTGTAGAATTTTGGTAGATTATTATAAAAAGCAAATCATACAATATTCATCATTTGGAAGATATTTATTATGGGAAATTAGACTGTTATCCCTTTATTCTCAAGCCAAAGAGAAAGAAGTACAAACAAATGATGTGAAAAAAATAATTTGGACAGTGTTACATGTCTTAACACGTAGTATTGCTCATCCGTTTTTTAGAAATCATTTTGAATGACAATAACTGTAAATTGTAACGATATAAGGAGAGCTAATGTATATGAAACAGGTAATAGCATTTGGTGCAGGTAATTTTTATAAAACCCACAAAGAGAATATTGAAAAAGAATATGATATTGTAGCATTTTGTGATAATGATGAGAAGAAAACCGGGGGGGGGTATTTTGGAAAGCCAATAATTTCTGTAGATGATATAGAAACAGATTCAGATATTTTAATTACGTCTACCTATAAATATGAAATAATATCCCAATTACTCGAACGGGGTATTAATGAAAACAGAATTAATCTTATTATACCAGAATGGATGAATATTTGTTCTGGTGTGCGTGTAAATAAAAAAGGAATAGAAGTAGTTATAGATGGTATTCATATTATTTTGCATAATGCGTTAGAGGAATCAATTTTTTGGGAGATTTATTATAATGAAGAGTATAATATAAACTTTCAGACAAATAGTATAGTAATTGATATAGGATTAAATGTTGGAATGGCAACATTATTTTTTGCTAATAAAAAGTTTGTCAGTAAAGTATATGCTTTTGAACCTGATAAGAATGTATATGAAAAAGCTTTATATAACATAGGGCTTAATCAAAAAACAAAAAATAAAATAGTAACATTTAATGTTGCATGTTCTAATGAAGATAAGAAGGAAACATATGAGATAACGCCAATAGCTTCAGCTGGAATAAGAAAACAACGTGGATTAGGGCTGAATACAATTGATGTGGTTTGTGTTGATGCATCAAAAGCGCTGGGAACAATAATTGATAAACATTATGGAAAAGAATCAATAATTATGAAATGTGATTGTGAAGGCGCTGAGTATGAAATATTTACTCGCTTAGAGCAGACAGGATATTTTAATAAGATAGATGCCTTTGTGATGGAATGGCATTGTGACAGAAGAAACGAGATACAAGAGATTTTTGATAAGAATGGTTATACATATGTAATCTTCAATGCTCCAGAAAGAACATTTGGAAAATGTTATGCTATTAAAAAGAAGTAGGACGGCAAATGAATAATGAATAATTTTATACCAGTAAACGAACCATTGTTAAATGGAAATGAAAAAAAGTATTTATGTGAGTGTATTGATACAGGTTGGATATCTTCAGAAGGCCCTTTCGTCAAAGAATTTGAACAAAAGATGTGCGCAACTATATGTAGAAAATATGGCATTGCTGTTTCTAATGGGACTGCTGCGCTAGAGGTCGCAGTTCAGGCACTCGGTATTGGTGAAGGCGATGAAGTAATCATGCCAACTTTTACAATTATTTCTTGTGCTATGGCTGTTACAAAAGCAGGAGGGATTCCTGTATTAGTTGATAGCGATATAGATACATGGAATATGAATGTTGAAGAAATTGAGTCAAAGATAACATCTAAAACAAAAGCTATTATGATTGTTCATTTATATGGGCTTCCAGTTAAAGTAGATAGGATATTGATACTGGCCAAGAAATATAATTTAAAAATAATTGAAGATGCAGCAGAAATGCATGGGCAGATGTATAATGGAAAACCTTGCGGTAGTTTTGGAGATATTAGTACCTTTAGTTTTTATCCTAATAAACATATTACGACAGGTGAAGGCGGTATGGTAGTGACGGATAATGAGGAATTAGCAGAGAGATGTCGAATGATTAGAAATTTATGTTTTCAAAAAGATGTTCGATATGTCCATAATGATATCAGTGGCAACTATCGTATTACTAATTTACAGGCAGCAGTAGGGCTTGCACAATTAGAGAGATTAGATGAATTTATAGAACGAAAGAGAGCAATGGGAAAATATTATACAGAGTGTTTAAAAGAAGTAAAGGGTCTAAGGCTTCCTATTACAAAGACTGATTATGCTGATAATATTTATTGGGTGTATGGATTGGTGTTGGCTGAAGATATTCAGATTGACAATAAGACAATTCAGAAGCGACTGGCTGATATGGGTATAGGCAGTAGAACATTTTTTTGGTGTATGCACGAACAACCTGTTTATCGTAAAATGGGATTGTTTTTGGAGGAAACTTATTTTAATGCAGAATATTTGGCAAGAAAAGGGTTTTATATACCAAGTGGGTTGGCATTAACAAAGGAACAAATGGATAAGGTAGTGATGGGAATCAAGAATGTGATGGAGCATATATAAATATAATCTGGAAAATGAAGGGAACTAGAGCATATGGGGCAGGTTGAGGAAATAAAGAAAAAAGATAAATTATTGGCTATGATCATTCGCAATGATTTTGTATGTGAGGGTGTAGATTTTATTACACCAAATGAATATTCGCAACAAGTGGCATATATGCATCACCTAGCAGGAAAGAAGATAGATGCGCACATACATAATCTGGTTCATAGAAACATAGTAATGACGCAGGAGGTGTTGCTGATAAAAAAAGGAGTTCTACGCGTTGATTTTTATGATGAGTATGAGGATTATTTGGAAAGTAGAGATCTGTATACTGGAGACATCATATTGCTAGTTTCAGGTGGTCATGGGTTTCAGGTATTGGAAGAGGTTGAAATGATAGAGGTAAAACAGGGACCATATGCGGGAGAAAATGATAAAAAGAAATTTTCAAGTATAGAGGAAGATCAGATTATATATAAGTGAAAAAGGCAATATTGGAAAGGTAATAAATTTCGGATATGGCACAAGAATACATGATGTGGAATTGACTAGGCTTGGATTATTTCATGGCAAAAGCTGTTTAATGAAGGGAAAATTGTAATGAGAAAAAAGATAGCAGTTGTGTTATCTACCATGCCGAATTTTGGTGGAGAGCATCAATATGAAGCTGTTTTGATGGAATGCTTGAAGGAAATGGATGGTACGAACATTGAATTGGTTGCAATATGTGACAGTAGATATTGGAGGAATTGGTGCAGAGACAATCAAATACATATACTTCAGTGCTCATGGCCATCATTAACAGAAAAAGAACAGAGAAGAATGCTTCGATATCCGCTGTATTCAAGGATAAAAAGTATGTACTGGATGCAGCTTGGAAAAACACTGCGAGAGGAAAAGATTAATGCTGTTTTTGTAATGTCACAGGGATTGTTTATTCCAAATCTGAATATTAAGATTATTGTACCTGTACATGATCTTATGCATAGGTATGAGGGAAGATTTCCAGAAGTTGGTAGCGGATATGATTCAAGAGAGCTTGTATTTAAATCAAAAGCTAAATATGCATGGTGTGTGCTGACAGATTCCATTGTTGGAAAGCATCAGTTTATGGAATCATATTTCATATATATGAGAAGACGTTTTCCTCATGTAGTGAGTTTACCATTTATTGTGCCAAAACATATTATTCAGTGTAAAGAAGAGCCTATAAATGTTCCAAGCAAATACATATTTTACCCAGCTCAATTTTGGAAACATAAAAATCATTTAAATTTGATAAAAGCAGTAAAAATTCTTGAGAGAGAGATACCTGATATTCATTTAGTACTGGCAGGATCGGAGAAAAATGCATTGAGAGAGGTGAAACGCTGTATTTCTGAAAATGGGTTAGAGAATAAAGTGACAATTAAAGGTTTTGTCAGTAATGAGAATATAACATATCTTTATCGACATGCGGCTGGAATGATTATGCCATCCTATTTTGGACCAACAAATATACCTCCATTAGAAGCAATGGCACTGGGATGCCCTGTCGCTGTATCAAAGAAGTATGCGATGCCCGAGCAGGTAGGAGATGCAGGACTGTTATTTAATCCAGATTCGCCTAGTGAGATCGCTACATGTATAAAACGAATGTGGTCGGATGATGTATTAAGGCAGCAGATGATTCGGAAGGGATATGAGAGAATAAATAGATGGACCCAAAAAGAATTTAATGAAAAATTGCAAAAGATATTAATGAATATATAAAATTGCAAAGGTATATGAGTTAGAAACTGAAAATCTTACGTCATGAAATAATACGATATATTTTCTGGCTAGTAGATTTATTAGAATAGTCAAACCAAATAGGAATTGGGAGATTACTATGAAAAAAAAAGATGGGATTATTATAGTAAGAATACATGAGGGATTAGGCAATCAGTTGTTTCAATATGCATTTGCCCGATCATGGAAGAATAAAGGAGTTGATGTTCGATTGGATATGAACAAAACGTATGATCATGTATTTCATCATTTCAAATATGATACTCCACGCCATAATTGTATTCAAAACTTCAATATAACACTTCCTTCTATTAATGTGGAATCATACGAAAAGTATGACTATATAAAACAAGATACTTTTAAAAATAAAATGATATTTTATCTTGCAAATCATAACTTATGGAAATATAGATTTTATGATGAATCTGCAAAAAATGTAAATAAGAGAAGTCCGTTGTTATGTTTAGAGGGAAATTATTACCTGAGAGTGTGGGTTCAAGATGAAAGATATTTTAAGAATATCAGAAATACTCTGCTCCATGAGTTAACACCCAAAAAAAAGATAATATTGTCAGAAAACTTGAGTCAAGCCTTGGAAAATAATGAAAGTGTATCTTTGCATGTTAGACGTGGAGATTATGTTAGAGGTAGGCACACTTTAAAAGTTTCTTACTTTGAAAAAGCGATTGAAACTATAAAAATCCACTATAAAAATCCGTTATTTTTAATTTTTTCAGAGGATATAGAGTGGGTAAAAAAACATATTCATTTGGATAACCATTGTATATTTGTTAATGAAGACAGAAAGTTGAAAGACTATGAGGAACTAATTGTTATGAGTCAGTGTAAGTCGAATATTATTGCAAACAGTACTTTTAGCTGGTGGGGAGCATGGCTAAACAACAATCCTGAAAAAATAGTTATAGCACCGAAATATCCTTGGTTGACAAAGCAAGAAAATATAATTCCAAAAGAATGGATTGCATTATGATATGGGGTAACTATAAATATGAAAGAATTAGTTACAATAATACTTCCAGTTTATAATGGCGAGAAATATATAGAACAAATGTTAAATTCAATATATTTACAGGATTATAGACCAATAGAAGTTATTATTTCTGATGACGCATCTAAAGATAAAACAGTTCGAATTATTTGTACATGGTTGAAAAATAAATGTATGAATAATATTTACTTTAAAGTTGTAAAAAATAAAAGAAATATAGGATTGAGTGGAAATATTTCCAAAGCTGCAAAATATGTTCACGGAAAGTATTTGTTTTTAGCAGATCAGGATGATTTGTGGGTTGTTAAAAAAGTATCTGAACAGGTAGAATATCTAAAAGAGAACACTGATTGTGAGATGTGTATCTGTGATAGAAGTATTATAGATGAAAAAAATAGAATTGTTTGTAAATCTCTTATGCGATATGAACATATTAATTTTCAAAAGCGTGGTTATAAAGAAGTGCTAAATCATGGAAGTGAGTATCCTGCAAATACGATTTGTCTAAAAACAGAGCATTTAAACAAATTATTTCCGATCCCTCGTCAGGTTTGTGAACATGATACATTTATTGCAATAATGGCAGTTCATTTTGGAAATATAGGATTTGTGAGAAAACCTTTAACACTATACCGAATTCATGATAACAATGTATCAGGGAACTATGCTTTGGAATTGGAAAAAAATCCTTTAAGACTGATATGTGTTGTTATGAGAATAGTAAAAAGAACAAAGAAAAGAAATAGTGTAGACCCAGTGGTTATAAAAGACGAGTTAAAAAAACGTTTCAATGAATATACAACAGACTTTTCAACTAGTATGTATGAAAAAGAGATAAAATCTGTATATATTGCATCAGCAAAGTATTTGTGGAGAAATTTTTATAGATGGAGACGATTCGTTTGAATAAACTAATTATTTTAAGGAGGCAAGATACATACATAACATTCTGAGTGATTTGAAATAGTATGTAGAAAACAATGTGTGGAATATTAGGTGGAAATAATAGTGTTTGGGACTATAAAAAAGGCATAGAAAGTATGTATCATAGAGGACCAGATGGGATTAAAATTGATCATTTAGGTGATTTTGTACTTGCATTTAGCAGGCTTGCTGTTATAGATCTCACTATGCAAGGGATGCAGCCAATGTTTTCCTATGATAACCAAGTAGCTGTTACTTTTAATGGAGAAATTTATGGCTTTAAGAAACTCAGGAATTTTTTAGAGAAGAAAGGTTATCAATTTCGTTCAACCTCTGATACAGAGGTGATATTGAATGCTTATCTTGAGTGGGGAGATAAATTTGTTACAAAGGTAGATGGCATGTTTGGAATGGCAATATATGATAAAAGGGAAGGAACAGTGAAGTTATTTCGTGATAGAGTCGGCATTAAGCCATTGTATTACTATTATGATGGCGTAAACTTTGGATTTTCATCAGAATTAAAGGGAATTGAAAATATGTGTAGTTCTATTTCTCTTCATATTGATAATACGGCTTTGTATGATTATCTAAATTATTTGTACATTCCAGAACCAAAAACATACTATAAAAATGTTTATAAGCTGTTACCAGGGCATATATTGATATTTGATATTGCAACCAAACGTATAATGAAAAATTCTGCATATTGGAAACTGAAGATCAATTCAAACCATGCATCTGAGAGAAAACAGGAGGATTTGATAGACGAACTTAGAGAACTAATAAGAGAATCTGTATCAGAACAAATGGAAGCAGATGTACCAATTGGTACATTTCTAAGTGGTGGAGTGGATTCAAGTATTGTAACATATGAAGCAAACAAATTAAATCCACGACTTGAAGCTTTTTCTATAGGTTTTACAGAATCTCAATATAATGAGTTAAAGTATGCATGTACTATAGCAGAAAAAAATAAAATTCATCTCAATACCAAGATATTTAATCGTGATATTTTTAAACAATATTATAATAATATGAAAGTATGGTTTGATGAACCATTTGCGGATACATCTGCGTATCCTACATATTTGGTATCAAAGTTGGCAAAGAAAAAAGTGACAGTAGTTCTCACTGGAGATGGAAGTGATGAAATATTTGGAGGTTATCCTAGGCAGAAATTAATTTGGCAGAAAAAGAAAGAAAAAGCTCCAGACAATTATATTTTTTCATATTTGTATGAAAAAATATTTCCTAATAAGGTTGATTATTATTGGCTTGATGACTTGAAATTTTTACTTCGCTCCAATTGTTGGAAACTACAAACAGACGATAAACAATTGAGAAATTTTTTAGGAATACATAAAGATTATGATATGTATTGGGCTTTTAGAAAGTATTATGTCAAAGATTTGCCTCCGATGACAAGAGTACAATATTTAGATTTGAAAACATATCTTGTTGGTGATATTTTAACAAAAGTTGATCGAACAGCAATGGCAGTATCACTGGAAACTCGCGTACCATTTTTATCGAAAAAACTGATTGAGTTTTCATTTTCTCTTTCAGAGGAGGATAGATGTCCCAATGGTGAACAGAAGGGACTCTTAAAAAAAGCATATGAGAAAGAAATAGGAAAGAATATATTATATAGAAGGAAAATGGGATTTAGTATACCAATTAGTTTTTATGATAGTAAAAAATCTCCACAGGAACAGTTGTTGGAGAGGGTGTGGAAAGAGGGGAGAATACAAACATAATGCTTTCATTAATTGATGTATTGACAAATAACGCACCTAAAAGAGATATTGCAATATTTGGAACAGGATTAGATGCAGTAAAATGTGCCTATAGTCTCTTTAATCGAGGAATTTCTATACAATATTTTTTAAATAATAATAGTAGGATAGAAACATTTTTAGGCTGTCCTGTATATGAACCGGATTTCAAATATATATCAGATAAAGTATATATAATTGTTGCTGTTGGTACAATGTCCACTTACTTAGTATTGTCTAATCAATTGAAGGAATTGCATTTAGAGGAATTTACAGATTTTATATATTATAAATGGATAGATAAAAAATTGGTTCTTTTACATGGAAATTGTCATATGACAGTGATAAAAGCTTATTTAGAATCATCACAAGAATTTTCAGATATATATGCAATTTATCCCAATCCTTTAATACAAGAGAATAAGGAGAAAAGAATAGAAAATAACGTATTAAAAAATTGTGAAATTTGGATTCATGAAGATATTCAGGAACAGAATGCTTATGGATATTTTCTATCCGATGTGTATATAAGAGAGAAATGGAAAGAGACTGGGAGATTGAATGAAAAAAGAGAAATTATTGTTCCTAATTTATTTGGGTTAGGAAAAGGTTTCTTTCCGCAATCAAGAGGATGGAGTGTTAGAAACGAAAAGATAGGAAATGCACAGGATGCAATGGGAATGTTTCCATATATGGATATAATTATTGATAGTGGTGTGGAACAGAAAATGTCTGTAGAGAATATTATTCAATTTTGTAAAGATTCTTGTATGTTAGACCAAGATACAGTGATTACAAATTTTGAACAATATATGACGAAAATTAAAAAGAGGGAAGATGCTTGGGATATTAAAATATATGATTTTATACAAGAGAACTACAGAAAAGTTAAATTGTTTTTTGATGAAAGCCATCCTACAAATGATATATTTATAAAAATATGTAGGGACATTTTACAGGAATTAGGAATTTTTGAACAGCATATTTATTCAGACATAAGTTTAGATACACATGAAATTCCGATATATCCAGTGGTCAGACATTACCTAAAAATGGAATGGGAAGAGAATGAGATAAGAAAAAGTTTTAATGCAAAAAAGATGTGTAGTTATATGGATTTTGAAGAATATATTAGAGAATATTTATGGTGGAATTATAAACTCTCATAATATGGAAAGGTAGAGATATGAATATATTATTCGTGACACCAGATTATCCCAAACGCGGACAACCTACAACGGGATTTCCAAATTACTTGTTTCGAGTGTCATTGGCATTGGTTCAGATGGGACATAAACCAATTATTTTATCAGCAGGAACTTGGGATGACCATAGGATTGACGAAGGTATAGAGATTTGGACTGTAGGAATAAACTCATATCCTAATCCTAGATTTCAAGCATTGAAATATGCATTACATGCGTTAAAGGTAGGGTATCATCTGAATAAGAAAATAAAAGAAGTGGCAGAAAAAGTACAACTGGATGTGATTCAGTTTACTTCTTTATATGGATTAGCATTGTTATATAGAGGGGAAACTCCAGCAGTGTTGAGATTGTCTTCTTATGCGAAAACAGCATATGCATCTTACCAAACCTATTCTCCTATAGATGTAAAGATAATATCATTATTTGAAAAAGCATCATCATATAAGTGTAAGGTTATATTTTCACCTTGTAAAAATAATGCGGAAGCATTTGGTAAGGATTGTAAAAGAAAGGTAAAAGTTATTGAAACACCATTTGTGAATGATGTACAAAAGTATGATAATGCATTTGTTGATATTCATTTGAATGGAAAAAAATATGTATTATTTTTTGGAACTTTATATATAGAAAAAGGAATTTTAGTAATAGCAGAAATATTAGAACAATTTTTAAATCTGAATCAAGATTATTATTTTGTATTTATAGGCGATGCATGTAACATAAATGGTGAAAATGCTGCGAATATATTACAAAGAAGTGCAGGGAAATGCAGCAATCGGATAATAATATCAAAGGCCTTGCCACATAAATTATTATATCCAATTATCAGAGAGGCAGATTTTGTGGTCTTACCATCATTAATGGAAAACTTATCAAATGCCTGTATTGAAGCAATGTACCACGAGAAAGTAGTTATTGGTACGAATGGTGCAAGTTTTGAGCAGCTTATTACACATGGTCAAAATGGCTTATTATGTAAAATTGGAGATTCACAAGATTTATTCGAAAAAATGCAAAGTGTAGTAACTATGAGTGTGAGCCAGAAGAGAAAAATAGGAAAACTTGCAAAACACCGAATAGACAAATTAAAACCTGATCGCGTAGTAAAAAAGTTAATACAACTTTATGAGTATGTAATAAACAAAAACAATTGTAATGGAAAGGAGAACATCAAATGAAAAAGGGAGTAATTTCAGCTTTATCTATGTTAACGGGAGTAGTGGCAGGAGCAGGAACAGTTGGGAAAATACAGGGAGACAAGCTTGCGAAATCAAGGAGCATGTCTGCAAAGCATATGGCTTTATTTTTAATGATGAATCAGTGGGTGAAAGTAAAACAGGAAGGGAAGAACTTATCAGCATATCTGGACAAAAATGGGTTTAAAAGAGTAGCAATCTATGGGATGAGCTATGCAGGGGAAACCTTGATAGATGAATTAAAAGATACAGGAATAGAAGTAGTGTATGGAATTGATCAAAAGGCAGATACCATCTATGCAGATGTAGAGGTTCTATCAATGGATGATTCCTTGGAAGATGTAGATGTTGTTATCGTGACAGCAATTACATTCTTTGATGAAATAGAAACAAAACTCAGCGAAAAATTGGATTGTCCTATTATCTCTTTGGAAGATATTTTGTATGAAGTATAAGTATTGTACAGCCCAAGGAGTATAGTTAAATGATTATATTTGGAAGCGGTAAGATTGGAAGAAAAGCATTGAGCTTTCTAGGTGAGAAAAATATAGAATGCTTTTGCGATAATAATTTGAAACTGATAGGAACAGTACAGTATAACAAAAGGGTTATTTCATTTCATGAATTAAAAGAAATTTATCATGATGCGATTATTGTTATTGCTGTGGGCGAATTAGATTCCTTTTCAATTGCGAAACAGTGTGAAGAAAATGGAATTTTGGATTATGTAGTATACAAATTTGCATTGGAATTGTTTCCAGACTGGGAACAGAGACAGTTGTTGGATTTCTTACTTGACCCGCAAAATAGAATCTTTCTTCGACAGGATATGCGCTATAGGGAAATAAAAGCATTGAGAGATCAAGTAACAACTTTGCAAAGACAAATAGATTATTTCAAGACGCATGTAGATATACAACATATGAAGCCAGCAAAAGGAAAACTTAGAACAAGGCAGTTGGAATTAGTCCATGTCTCTGTGGAGTTTTTTGATAAGATTAGTTTTTTGGGAATTAGTCCAATCTTATATGGTGGGAATTTATTAGGATATGTCAGAAATAATGGATTTATTCCATGGGATGATGATATGGATTTTGCATTGATTCGAGATGAGTATGAGAAATTGAAAGAATACTGTAGAATGCATATTTATGATGAATACGAGTTTTGTGATAAAAAGGCTTCTAAAAGAAAAAAGATCGTTGCACCTGAATTGGAAAACTACTATTGGTGTGAGAGATATCATTTCTTGGGTGTTGCAAAAGTACTTTCTGATGGACAAGCGATAGGGATAGATTTTTTTTCTTTGGATTACTATGCAGATGACTGTGAGTTTTATCAATTAAAGGAATACGCGGCACAATATAGAGAAAAATTATCTTCATTAGAGTCTCTTGAAGAGAAAATACAATATACGAATAAAACAATGCTTGAAAATAAGCAGAATAGTGTAAAACAAAGTAATCATATTTTCTGGGGACTTGACAATATGGAATTTACGCAGTCTCAATATCCAAGGGAACAGTTCATTCCTGCAAATGTAATATTTCCACTCCAAAAAGCTTTATTTGAGGGCCAATACTTTTGGATTCCAAATGATGCAGAAGAATTAGCAAAGTATGAGTTTGGGGATATCTGGAAATTTCCAGATGATGTAGGCATATTAAGACATTGTAGTGTTGATGAGGAGTAGGGATAATAGGAAGTGAATAATTGGAAACGAATATGGGATGGAAAGAAGTTGGATAAACTTAATCTTAATAGAGGTGAATTTGAAGTATTTTGTGATTTGAAAAAGGCAGATGGATTTGACGTAAATGTTGGAAATGAAGAAGTCTATTATAGGTCTTTTTATCATGAATGGATAAGTATGTATCAGAATTTAAATAATTTTTCAAATAATGGAGTACAAAGTGTCTATGAAGTAGGATGCGGCAGTGGGGTTAATTTATATTTATTTCAAAACAGATTGGGAAAAAATGGACAGTTTGGTGGAATAGATTATTCGACCAATCTTATTAATATCGCAAAAAGGATTATTCATAGTAATGATTTGTCTTGTGACGATGCAATAAATCTGGATGAAACAATAAAGTATGATTTAGTTATGGCAGACAGTGTGTTTCAATATTTTGATGATATTGTTTATGCAGAGGCAGTTTTGCGGAAAATGTTAGTGAAAGCAAATGAAATGGTTTATCTTGGGGAATTGCATGACAGTTCACAAAAAGAAGAATGGTTAGAATATAGACGCAAATCAATGAGAAATTATGATGCAGTTTATTTAGGACTTCCAAAGATGTTTTATAGTAAGGATTGGATAAGACATATTGCAGAAGAATATAACAAAAAAGTGTACTTTACAGTATCTGAGAATAAAGAATATTGGAATAGTAGGTATCTGTTTCATTGTTATATATACTAATGGGAGTGTAAAAATGCAGGCAGTTATTTTAGCAGCAGGAATGGGAAAAAGACTTAAAGAATTAACTCAAAATAATGCAAAATGTATGGTTAAGGTAAATGGGGTTTCTTTAATTGAAAGAACACTTTATATTTTAGATAAAAAGCAATTGTCAAAAATTGTGGTTGTGGTTGGATTTGAAAAAAATAAATTGGTTGACTATATTTCAAATTTACATATTAGAACACCAGTTGTGTTTGTAGAAAACCAAGTATATGAAAAAACAAACAATATATATTCATTATTGTTGGCAAAAGAGTGCTTGTCAAAAGAGGATACAATATTGTTGGAGTCAGATATTATATTTGAGGAATCCGTAATAGATATTCTTTTGAATGATTCAAGACAAACATTGGCACTTGTTGATAAGTTTGCAAGCTGGATGAATGGAACCTGCATGGAGCTGGATGAAGATGACTCGATAAAAGAGTTTATTCCGGGGAAATATTTAAGATTTGAGGAAAAGGAAGAGTACTATAAAACAGTCAATATCTATAAATTTAGTAAAGATTTTTCCGCCAACATATATATCCCTTTTTTGGAAGCTTATATCAAGGCAATGGGGGTAAATGAATACTATGAGTCAGTAATCAAGCTAATAGCGATGCTTGAAAAAAGTAATATCAGAGCCAAAAGGCTAACTGGACAAATCTGGTATGAAATTGATGATGCACAGGATTTGGATATTGCATCAACATTGTTTGCAGATGCTGGGGTGACAAAATATAACGCGATTGCTTCTCGGTACGGTGGTTATTGGAGATATCCAGGGCTCTTAGATTTTTGTTATCTAGTAAATCCTTATTTTCCTCCTAAAAAGATGATAGAGGAGATAAAATCTAATTTCGAACCATTATTGTCTCAATATCCTTCTGGAATGAAAGTGAATGCTATGTTGGCTGCACATAATTTCAATATAAAGCAGGAGCACATTGTGATAGGAAATGGAGCAGCAGAGTTAATAAAGAGTCTTATAGAATTATTTTCTGGAAGATTAGGTATTATTACTCCAACGTTTGAAGAATATCATCATAGATTTACAGGAGAAGTAGTTGAATTTACGAGTTTAAAAGAAGATTTTTCATATAATGTGCAAGACATCATAGATTTTTATGAAAAAAATAGGATAGAACAATTAATTTTAATTAATCCAGATAATCCTAGTGGAAATTATATTACTGAAAAAGAAATCATAAGGCTGATAGAATGGTGCCGTCATAAAAATATTAAACTGGTAATTGATGAAAGCTTTATTGATTTTGCTGATGATAATGAAAATTTAGAAATTACATATATTTCTGAAAATATATTATCAATGTATGATCAGTTGTTTATTGTAAAAAGTATTTCCAAATCGTATGGTGTTCCTGGAATACGATTGGGTATTGTTGCTAGTAGTAATGAATACATAATTTCTGAATTAAAAAGGAAAGTGGCGATCTGGAATATCAATTCTTTTGCAGAATTTTTTATGCAGATTCTTGTAAAATATAGAAAAGATTATATGAAATCTCTAGTAAAAATAAGACAAGTAAGGGAAGACTTTATAAAAAATATAAATCAATATTCTTTTATTACAGCCTTTCCATCACAGGCAAATTATTTACTATGTGAGCTCCATGGATACAGTGGAACCAAAATAACCACAGAACTTCTTGAGGCGAACATTTTAGTAAAAAATATTACAGAGAAAATAAATAATGGAAAAGAGTATTTAAGAATTGCAGTAAGAATGCGTGAAGAAAATAATGTATTATTAAAATATCTATCTTATAAGGATATTCAATGCAATTAAAATAATGCATTTTAATTGATTATAAAAGTTATGACAGGTTTGTTAAATGAAAAGTATTATATTTGGTATTGGAAATTACTATCAAGAACAAAAAGAGAAACTGTATTGTTTTAACGAGATTGAAATAATGGCTTTTACTGATAATAATTCGTTGTTATGGGGGCAAAAGCTCAATGATATTCTGATTATATCACCAGATAAAATTCAAACTTTTGAATATGACAATATATTGATTATGAGCATTTATGTATGTGAAATATATAATCAGCTTCGTTCATTAGGAGTAGATGAGAAACGCATTATTATTTGGGAGCAATTTTATAAGGAACAACTAAAGGATACTATACAACTGTTTGGAATGGTCAAAAAAGAAGAAGTCAGGAAAAAGCTTCTTATTGTTACGCAGGACTTGAAATATGATGGGGGTACTTTAGCTGCAATATATGCTGCTAAATCATTGAATGATAGTGGAATATCTGTAGTATTAATGGCACCGGACGGAAATGAAGCACTGATTCGTGAAGTGACAAAACAAGGAATTATAATTGCAGTTTGTCCTTCGCTTCCATACATATTTGAGGTACAAAAAAAGTGGATTATGCAATTTGATGCAGTGATTGTAAATCTTTTTACAATGGTAGAAAGTGCATTTGAAATCAGTAAAATACGTCCAACAATTTGGTGGATTCATGAGGCATCTATCATATATAAAACTATTATGATGAAATATGTGGTTTGTTCTCAGCAATTTGATATGTCAAAAATAAGTATTTACGCAGTAAGTGATATAGCAAAACAAAATTTTAATAGGGAGTATAAAAATGCTGTAGTAAATATATTATCGGTTGGTATCCCTGATGTGGCTGACATAAATAGTGATGAGAAATGCAGAACTAAAAAATTAGTGTTTGCAATAATTGGTACAGTGTATCCACTGAAAGCGCAGGATATCTTTTTAAAGGCAGCATCAATTGTGGGAAATAAAATGAAATCCGAATTTTGGGTTATTGGCAGGATGGAGGATAATGAATACTGTCGGAACATAAAGGATATGGCAGCAAGAATAGAATCGGTTAAAGTTTTAGGTGAATTGACAAGGACAGATATAGAGAGATGTTTTCGTGATATTGATGTTCTTGTATGTGTATCACAAGAAGAAACGTTGTCAATGACAGTGATAGAAGCCATGATGTTAGGAAAGGTGTGCATTACAACTGAAAATACAGGAATTGCAGACTATATTCAGAATGGAGTAAACGGTTTTGTAATCCCATATAATAATGTCACTGCACTTATAGACAAAATGCAATGGATTATTAAAAATAGATATAAAGCAGAAAAAATAGGACGAGAAGCTAGAAAAATATATGAAAAATATTTTACAATGGATACTTTTAGTAAGAATTTTCAAAAGGCACTTAATGAGATTATAGAAAGATGGAGTGACTCATGAAACATACGAATCGTTTATGCATTTACATGACTTATAATAAAGAAAACAAAATTTATCCATATATCGAGAAAGTGCTCAAATCCCTAAAAGTATGTTGTTCTAGGGTTTATTTGGTTTGTAATTGCAAAGTGTTAAAAGCTGGTTTGAACGATTCACAATCATATGTAGACAATATCTTTTTTAGAGAGAATATCGGTTACGATTCGGGAGCATTTAAAGATGCTTTATGTGAGTTTTTGGGTTGGGATGAAGTGTATAGATATGATGAGCTTGTTTTAGTAAATGATTCATTTTTCGGTTTTTTTTATCCTTTACAGGATATATTTGAACTGATGGATAAGCAGGAATGTGATTATTGGGGAATGACAGGGCAAACGGAGGGGGAATACAAAGATCCTTTTTATGAGTTTGATGCACATATACATAGTTATTTTTTAGTAATTAAGAAAAAGGTGCTAATGAGTCAAGCATTCCGAGAATTTTGGGAAAAACTGCAATATTCTGAAAATTTTAGTCAAGCTGTTATTGATTTTGAAGTTGGACTCAATGAACAATTAAAACAAAAGGGATTTATAGGAAAGTCCTTCATAGAACTTTATGGAATACAGCTAAAAAGAAATGAGAATCCATGTTACAGCCAGTTATACAAACTAGTCAAAGACTGTCAATTTCCTATTATGAAAAAAAAGTGTGTTTTAATTCGGAATGTGGGGTTTGAAGAAACTTTGAAAACGATTGTATATTTGGAGAAAGAAAAAAGATATCCAACAGAATGGGTAAAACAGTATTTGGAAAATCAGTTTTATATCCCAGAATACGAAAGCAGTTGCTTTAACAGTTTGGAGCTTTTTTATAGGAATTATTCTACTGTTTATATTTATGGAGCGGGTGTATGCGGAAAAAATATTGCTGCTTATTTTGATTATAAAGGTTGGAACTTTAAAGGATTTATTTCTACTGAGCCTGAAAAAGAAGAAGTTTGTTCCTCGTGCATAGAGAAAGTGACAATAGATTCTGATACAGGTATTATTGTCTCTGTATTAAATGCGGAGATAGCAGAGGAGATAGCAAAGCATATAGGCACAAGATGCAGCCAGAATCAGCTTTTTTTTATCTCAGCATGCAGTGCAATAAAGCTGCCGAAATGATACAGGGGGAAAAAGATATGAACATCGCAATGATTATAGCAGGCGGCAGCGGAAGCCGTATGCATCAGGATATTCCCAAACAGTTTCTCACTGTAAATGAAAAACCAGTTATCATTTATACACTGGAAGTATTTCAGCGTCATCCAGCGATAGATGAAATTGTGATTGTTTGTATTGAAGGCTGGGAGCAGGTGCTTTGGGCATATGTCAGACAATTTAACCTGACAAAAGTTACAATAATAGTAAAAGGCGGAGACAGTGGACAGGATTCGATATACAGAGGATTAAGAGAGATTGAAACAACGCATCAGCCAGAAGATATTGTCCTGATTCATGATGCGATTCGGCCGATGGTATCCGAGGAAATTATATCAGACTGTATCAGCAAGACAGTAGAATATGGTTCTGCGATTGCCTGTATTCCATGTGCAGAGGCCATGCTGGTTTCTGAAAATCAGCAAAATTCCAGAAAGGTATTTGACAGAGACCATTTAAGGCGTACACAGACACCACAAGGATTTCGAATTGGAAATCTAATGGAGATACATAAAAAGGCACTTGCAAAAGGGATAACCAATGCTACAGCGTCTTGTACGCTGATGATAGAGATGGGAGAAGAAGTTTATTTTTCAAAAGGGTCGGAGAAGAACTTGAAGCTTACAACAGTGGAAGATATTGATATTTTTAAAGCACTGCTATTGGCAAAAAGAGCAGAGTGGCTAAAGGAATAATAAATATGAAGTATTTAGAAATTGATGCATATTGTAGCGATATTAAAAAAACGATTGAATATTCCGTTGACTTCTCGGATTTTTTCAACAAAAAAGTGCTTATTTTGGGAGCATCGGGATTGATTGGATCTTTTATAACAGATTGTTTTCTATATGCAAATAAAATGTTAAATGCGGAAATTACAATTTATGCTGTCAGCAGAAACATTGAACAGTTAAAGAGACGTTTTGAGGGAGGTTCTGGAAACAATTTCAATTTGATTGAGGCGGATGTGTGTTCGCTGAGTAATAAGTTATCAGTTGATTATATTATTCATGCTGCAAGTTATGGACATCCGCAGGCTTTTCGAGAGACACCAGTGGAAGTGTTGTTGTCAAATGTCTTAGGTATGCATAAAGTTATGGAGCTCGCACGACAAAATATAGGGTGTCATGTGTTGTATGTATCTTCTGGAGAGGTTCAGGAACAGGTAGAGCATTTGTCTGTGAGAGCATGCTATCCAATTGGAAAAAAGGCGGCAGAGACATTATGTATTTCATACCAAAAAGAGTATGGCGTGAATGTGGTTATAGCAAGACCTTGTCATACATTTGGGGCAAATGTGACAGAAAATGACAATAGGGCAACAGCCCAGTTTCTTAAAGCTGCTGCTAAAAACATGGATATTAAAATGTATAGTGAAGGAAAACAAAGGCGCTCTTTTTCCTATGTTGCAGATTGTGTATCGGGACTTTTGACAATACTGACAAGAGGAGTAAGTGGGGAAGTATATGGCATTTCTAGTGGAGAAATCTGCACTGTGAAAGTATTTGCAGATAAATGTGCAGCCGTCGGAAAATGCAGGGTGAAGATACATTTGCCGGATAGGCTTGAAAAGGCTGAGACTTCACCGATTTGTGATCAGATTGTTGAGAACCAAGGATTAAAAGCGCTTGGATGGCAACCATCGTTTTCTATAGAAGAAGGCATCAAAAAATCTGTAGAAATAATAAGAAAAGTAGGTGATGTTTAAATGGAATCACGTTTTATCAAAAGCATGATAGGTGAAATCGCAAAAGGCATAGAAGCACTAATCAATCAAAAAGTTATAAAAAGAGAGAAAAAGTTGATTTTATATGGATTGGACGGATATTCTTTTGCAATGCGCACGATACTGTCCAATTTGGGATTTAATAATATTGAGGGATATATATCTGATGATGAGGCTGCTGTGATACAACATCGGATGGAAATGAAAAATTTTGCATGTCGTTATTTGAGTGGTGAAAGAGATCTTATTCCAGTGTGGACGCTACAGGAAAGGCTTCAGCCATTCAATGAAAATGCGATAATATTGCTGGCGGCAAAGGAACACGAAGCAGAGAAATCAAAATTGGAATCAATGGGATATCAGGAAGGAAGGCATTATTTTACCGTCTATAATTTTCAGGAAGATGAATTGGATGGATTTTTAAACAAAATGACAAGAATGACACTTGACGAAGCTAAGGCAGGGGAAAAAGAAATATTAGCGTATGTGGACAAGTTCTGTCAGGATTATCAGATTCGGTATTGGGTGTGCGGCGGTACACTTCTTGGCACAATACGTCATAAAGGATTTATTCCATGGGATGATGATATTGATATTTTTATGCCGTGGCAGGATTATTTGAAATTTATTGAACTTTTTGGAGAAACACAGCGTTATGGGATAATCGGTTTTGGCGCAAAAGGAAATAACAGAATGCCAAATCCATTTATAAAAGTAGTTAATAAGCAGACAGCAATGGATGTAGATACACAGACAATTCGAGAAATCAGTTATCTGTTTATTGATGTTTTTCCGTTGATTGGAATGCCAGAGGATGCAGATAAACGACGCCGTTTTTTTATGGAATATCAGGAACTAAATCGTCAGATATGGCAGGATTTTTATGCTGCAAATGGAAATCTCAATGTATTTCCAAAATGGGCAGAGCGCCAAAGGGATTATTTGGAGCGATATGATTTTGACACGTCTGCTTATGTAGGAGTATTGGGAACTGTATATGGTGAAAAGGATTGTACCCACAGAAATGTATATGACAAGGTAATGAGAATGCCATTTGAAGACATTGAAGTAAATGTTGCGGCAGGATATAAGGAATATCTTGACAATCTGTATGGGACGGATTGGATGAAGCTACCAGATGAAGATAAGAGAATATCGCATCACAATATTCAGTTTTATCGAAGTGATGAGGTTAATTCAGGAAGGGGAAACAGATAAAAGTGACGATTATTATATGGGGAATTGGGGAACGGACAAAGTTATATCTTAATAATGGATTTTTTTCAGCGTGTACAATAAAAGGATATATTGATAAGGGAAAAGCTGGTACGCTTTTTCTTGGAAAGACAGTTTGGGCACCTGATGATCTTTTAGAGCAGATGAAAGATGTTGATTATCTGGTTATATGCAACAGATTTTTTAGCGAGATTTATGATGATTGTCTTTCTAGGGGAATAGTCAGGGAAAAAATAGTTTTTACAGATTGGGTAGATGAACCATTTGTCAAATTTGATATGAATGTGGTACAGGCATTGGAACCGAAATTGATAAGAGACTTGAACCTCAATCGGTATAGGCTGATCGAAATGAATGAGAAGGATATTTTTGATAAAAATCGTCAGATGGGACTAGGAAAATATACACATCAGATTTATATGAGCGATTATTTCAGATATCGTTCGTTTGAATATATGGCAGAGCTTTTAGAGGAAGATGGTGTACAGGGTGCACTTGCTGAGTTTGGAGTATTCCGAGGAGATTTTTCAGCACTTATCAATCAAAAATTTCCTGATAGAAAGCTTTATCTTTTTGATACTTTTGAAGGTTTCGAACAAACGGAAATTGAGAAAGAAACAGTGCTTGGAAGATGTGACGAGATGTTTGTGCAATATCATGCAGATACATCCATGGAGCGTATGATGGCAAATCTCCCATTTCCGAAACAGTGTCAAATATGTCGAGGTTTTTTCCCGGATTCTATCACAGAGGAAGCTGCAAGGGAAAAATATGCGTTTGTTTCGATTGATGTAGATTTTGAAGATTCTATATATGAAGGATTAAAGTTTTTTTATCCTAGGTTAAATGAGGGAGGCGTTATTTTTCTGCATGATTATAACTCGGCATATTTAGGCGGGGTAAAGCTTGCAGTAAATCGCTATGAGGAAACATTAGGATATAAACTGAAGAAGGTTCCATTTGCAGACAGAGCAGGGACGGTAGTGCTCATAAAATAAAACAAATACTGCAAATAAAGCAGTTATAGGGGGATACGGAGTGAGTAAAATCCGAATTTTACATATGACACCACCAGAGATAAATAATGGGGTTTATAGATACCTTTTTAATCATATGGACGCTATCAATCAAGATAGATATCAATTTGAATTTTTGACAAGAAACAAAGCAGATTTAATGAAAACAAAAGAATACCAAAAATATCATTTCAACATCTGGTCTTTTGAAAATACAGAACGGGACGGCAAGGAAGGATTAAGAAGAGAAATCATTAGGATTTTGAGCAATGGATTTGATGCGATTCATTTGCATACAAGTATTTGGCGAGGATTTTTGATTGAACAGGTTGCAATGGAGATTGGAATTCCGCAGGTTATAGTGCATTCGCATAGTACAGGAGTAGATTTTACGGCTAAAGAGGATAGAGACAGGCTTTTGGCAATTCATGAAGAGTATAAACAACAGTTCAATATGAGTATGGCGACAGATGTTTGTGCCTGTTCCAAACTAGCAGGAGAGTGGTTGTATGGTGCCAGTATTCCACGAAATCATATTCTTATTTTACCGAATGCGATTGATGTAAGAAAGTATCATTTTGATGTTGAAAAAAGAGAACATACCCGCAAAGAATTGGGGATAAGTTACAGGATTGTGATAGGAAATGTTGGAAGGTATTCTTTTCAAAAGAATCAGGAGTTTTTAATTCGAGTGTTTGCTAAGGCATATCAGAAAAATAAAAAATTGTTTTTGTTGCTAATAGGGCAGGGAGAATTAAAGGCTTATTTAAAAAATTTGATAAAGCAACTTGGGATAGAGAACAATGCGATATGTATGGATTGGCAGGAACAAGTGGAAGATTATTTGCAGGCTATGGATATATTTTGTTTACCATCACATTTTGAAGGCTTATCAATATGCGCGGTTGAGGCACAGGCAGCAGGGTTAAAATGTTATATTTCGGATACATTGTCAGAGGAAACAAGAATAACGGATTTGATAGAATACCTTCCATTGGAAGAGGATATTTGGGCGACTGTTTTAGCGGAAGCTCAAATAAGTACTAATAGGAAATGGATGGACAAAGAGATATCCGAGCATGGATATGATATAAAAAGTGCTGCGAGAAATCTTATAGAATTGTATAGTTGAAGAAAAGAGGTACAATGATGCAGGAGTATAGTTATACAGCACAAGTTTATATATTTGGGGCACAATCACGCGCTAAGACTTTAAAAGGCTACCTGCAATTTGTCTATCCTCAAATAAACATTGTTTCTTTTCTTGTAGATGATATGGAGGGAAATGAAGCAGAAATAGATTCTATTCCTGTGCGATTATTGAATTCCGTGAATGACATAAACTGTTCATTAGATGTCCTGATTGCAACCAAAGGGATTTATCATGAGAAAATAAAAAAGCAACTTGAAGAAAAAAATATAAAGCGAATTATCCCAGTAACAGTAGAGGTAGACAATTTTTTCCGCAATGCATATGTGAAAAAATATTATGAACAGGAACACAGGAGTTTTGTCAAGATAACAGATTTGCAAGTGAAACAATTAACCGCGGTCATATATATGGCAAAATCCATTTATGATAAGCCATTACAGACAAACTATATTTGTCCAGACTATGAAAAAGCGATCCAAGTGGGAGCGGCATTGACTTCACAACGCCTTGCACATGGTATTTTGACAGACTGTGAAGGGGAAAATATTTCTGCAAAGAACCGTCAGTATTGTGAGTTGACAGCGCTTTATTGGATTTGGAAACATGCAAAAGAAGATGTGATAGGGTTGTCCCATTATCGGAGGCATTTTATTCTTCCTGATAATTGGCAAAGGATTATGGCATCAAATGAAATAGACGTGATACTTCCAGTACCAACTTTTGTATATCCAAGTATTGAGAAAAACTATCAAGAACGCCATGACTCGGACGATTGGGAATATCTGATGAGATATTTAAAAGAAAACAGCCCTGATGATTATAATGTTGGTAGGAAAGTATTTTCTGGAAGTTTGTACTCTCCATGTAATATGTTTATTATGCGGAAGGAAGTATTGCATAATTTATGTCAATGGCTGTTTCCAATTGTAGATGCTGTTGCTGCTTATGGCAAGGAAAAGACAGATACTTATCTGAATCGTTACCCGGGATTTATTTCAGAGAGGCTGATAACGCTCTACTTTTACAAAAACAGTCAAAACTATCATATAGTTTATGCAGATAAGAATTTTATTAATTAAGGGACTGCCATTTGGAGGATAGCTATGAACCTACAAACCAACAATATTTACCAATCAGACATTATCCGGGCATCTGGCATGAACCTTCCGTGGGAACTGCTAAATGAAAAGAAGGTTCTCATTTCTGGTGCGTCAGGTATGATTTCTTCTGTGATAATTGACATATTGATGAAACGAAACAGAGAGTATGGGCAGAAAATACATATTTATGCGATCAGCCGCAGCGAGCAAAAGGCAAGAAAACGGTTTGAATTATATTGGGATAATCCACTTTTTACATATATTTCCCATGATATCAACTGTCCATTGCCGGAACTTGGAAATATAGATTTTATGCTACATGCTGCCAGCAATACACATCCCAATGCATATGCTACAGATCCGATTGGTACGATATCGGCAAATGTACAGGGAACCTATCAGTTGCTAGACTATGCATCTATGCATCAGTGCGAGCGGTTTTTCTTTTTCTCTTCCGTGGAAATCTATGGGGAAAATAAAAATGATGTAGATAAATTCAGTGAGGACTATTTGGGGTATATTGATTGCAATACAACTCGTGCGGGATATTGTGAGAGCAAGCGTCTTGGAGAATCCCTCTGTAATGCTTTTGCGGCACAGAAAGAGCAGGACTTTATAATAGGTAGGTTCTCGCGCGTTTATGGTCCAACGATGTCCTTAGAAGATTCTAAAGCGATTGCACAATTTATCAGGAAGGCAGTGGAAGGTGAGGATATTGTATTAAAAAGCGAAGGAAATCAATTATACTCCTATACTTATGTTGTAGATGCGGCAACTGCGGCGCTATATCTTTTATTAAAAGGAGAAAACGGAAGTGCTGTAAATGTCGCTGACAATGCGTCAGATATTAAACTAAAAGATTTGGCGCAGCTTCTTGCGAAAGAAGCTGGAACAAAAGTTATCTTTCAGTTACCCAATGCCATAGAGAAAGCAGGATTTTCCACTGCAACCAAGGCAGTGCTGGACAGTACCAAAATAATGCAGCTTGGCTGGAACGCAATGACGCCGATTGAGCAGGGAATTAGCAAAACGATACAAATATTGAGACAGACAAAGGAGGGGGCAAGATGAATATAGCGTTATTATTGGCAGCAGGTACAGACCCTACTTTTCGGATGGATATACCAAAGCAGTTTGTAAATGTGTATAACAGACCGATTATTGTCTATACAATGGAAACATTTCAGAATCATCATGAGATTGATGCGATTATGGTTGCATGTTTGAATGGATGGGAAAATATGGTGGAGGCTTATGCAAAACAATTTAGCATAAGCAAGTTAAAATGGGTCATTTCTGGCGGAAGAACTGGGCAAGAAACATCAAAGATTGCGGTGGACAGATTGATGGAGGAGTGCTCAGTAAAGGATATTATCGTCATTCATGATGCAATTCGCCCTATGGTGTCTGACACAATCATCTCTGACAGTATTCATACTTGTAAAAAGAAAGGTATGGGTGTTGCAGCAGTCACTTCTATGGATAATGTGATGATGACTGATGATGGTGTGATAGGCAGACTTTCTATCTCGCGCTATGCATTCCGTCGTATTCAGACCCCACAAACTTATTTTCTTGGCGAACTAAAAAAGGCACATGAGGAGGCACTCGAAAAAGGCATTGAGCACGAAAATGATACAAACAATATCATGTCAAGGCTTGGCAGGAATGTATATTTTTCGAAGGGATCTGATAAGAACCTGAAAATCAATACAGTGGAGGATGTTGCCATGTTTAAGGCGTTGTATGCCATGAAAAATGGAGACATATGAAATGGAGAAACACATGAATATTGCAGTGATTCTAGCAGGAGGAAGCGGCTCACGCACAGAGCAGTCCATCCCGAAACAGTTTATCAGCATATATGAGAAACCAATCATTATCTATACATTGGAAGCATTTCAGTCACATCCTGAAGTAGATGGTATCATTGTCTCCTGTATCGATGGCTGGCATGATGTGTTGAAGGGCTACGCAGCAGCGGCAGGCATCACAAAGCTACGCTGGATTGTCAGTGGGGGTGAGAACGGACAGTCCTCTGCGCGCAACGCTCTGCTCACCCTAGAGGATACCTGCAAAGAAGAGGATATCGTCATCATCCACGACGCAGTCCGTCCCATGATTTCGCAGGAGATTATCACGGACTGTATTGAAAAGGCGAAGGAATATGGTTCTGGACTGTCTGCAATCCGCTGTCAGGAGACGATCATGCGCACAGAGGACGGCGAAGCAGGACATGTCGGAATTGACAGAAATGATATTATGCGCGTTCAGACGCCGCAGGCGTACCGTTATGGAAGCGTGCTCTGGGCACACAAGGAAGCACTGAAACGGGGAATCACGAACGCAGTATATACCAATACCTTGATGATGGCGCTTGGTAAAGAGCTTCATTTTTCCTGTGGCTCAAACAAGAATATCAAAATCACAACCCTGGAGGACATTGATATTTTCAAGGCACTCTATGTCACCAAGAGAGATGTGTGGCTGAGAGGTCGATCATAAGCCTCTATATTTACATCCCCCCTCAAAAATGTAATGAGCGTGGTGAGAAGCAGCTGTTGGACTACCTAGAATATTATAAAAAAGATAAAGGATATATGCTCAGTTTTAACTTTAATAAAAATAAAAAGGCTGGTGTCCGCGAGATCAAAATAGGCGGCAGAACGATTGTGGAGGCTGTTGTGTAAGACATCAGCCTCCTCCCTTTTTCCCGCGCACCCGATACTCCGAAGGCGACACCCCCTTCTGTTTCTTAAAAATCCGGCTAAAATACAACGGATTGTCATACCCCACAATATTCCCAATCTCTGTCACATTATAATCGGTAGTCTCTAGGAGTACTTGTGCGTTGGCAATGCGTATGGATACGATATACTGCATCGGCGTCGTGCTGGCAAACTGCTTGAAGCAGCGGATAAACCAGCTTACGCTCATGCCTCTCGACGCAGCGTACTCCTCGATATTGATTTCTGTATTGTAGTTGTCATTAAAGTACTGTATTGCCTTTTCCATCTCTGAATCCAGATAGACATTCTTAATCTTATTTTTCGTGGTTAACTGGCGGTGTATCAAGATCAAAAGCTGCCGTAGCAATAGAGCCAGCATCTCCGGGTAATCGGATTGGTGGCGCTGCAATTCTAAGATCATCTGTTTGAAAATACGCGTGTATTCCAGCGAAGTTCCAGTGTTGATGACATGCATCTCATCTGTGATGCCGTAACCGCGCAGCATATTCTTGATATCACTTCCTGTAAAATGAACCCAGTAGACTTCTGTCTGGTCGATGCCAAAATATTCATATTTCTGAGGCTCTTTGGGGCGGTAAACCACCATATTTCCAGCATGTACCACAGTGTCTGTGCCATCATCATTGAAATAAAAATGGGCTTTCCCGGAGGCAACATATAAAATTTGAAAGTCGAGCCTGCCTTTCGGACGGTAGGTTGGCAGACGGGGATTGGTGTATAAATGGTATGTACCGCAACTGCCCACGATGAGCGGTTTGCTCTTGTCCATAAAATCAACGAGTGAATTGTTTAAATAGGCTGAGTTAATGTACATCGGGTATGCTCCTTTCGTGGAAAGTGTATCAAAAATATCTTTTGCATGGTTTTTATGTTTGTTTTATTGTATCATTATGTGCATGTTTTGTCTAATGTAGTTTATGGAAGTTTAAATTTTTATACACTATAATAGAAGCAGTACAATAGCCTTCGTCATAACGGTGTCCGAAGAACGTGGTGGAATCGGGAGGGCAGATAGGGGAATTGATCATAGGAGGAAGCACAATGATGATACCAAGATATTACGAAGATCTAAAAATGCTGCACGAAAATACAATGCCGCCGCGGGCGTACTATATTCCGGCTTCAGGGCAGGTGGATACGTTTGCCGGCAAGCGCGAGGCGTCTGACCGTATGCAGTTGTTAAATGGCAGATGGCAATTTCATTATTACAGCAGTGTCAATGCGCTCAAGGAGGCGTTTTATGCGCCAGAATATGACAGTTCTGGTGACAGTCTGATCAACGTTCCTAGTGCATGGCAGATGGAGGGATACGATAACCACCAGTACACGAATATCCGCTATCCGTTTCCGTTTGATCCGCCCTATGTACCGCAGGACAATCCCTGTGGCACTTATGTGTATAGCTTTGAGTATCATAGTGACTGGAAGGCACCCAAGGTTTACTTAAACTTTGAAGGTGTGGATTCCTGCTTTTATGTATGGCTGAATGGCAGTTATGTCGGCTATAGTCAGGTGTCCCATGCGACGAGTGAGTTTGATGTGACCAGTTTGATTTCAGAGGGAACAAACCGTCTGGCAGTGCTGGTGCTAAAGTGGTGCGACGGAAGTTATCTGGAAGATCAGGACAAATTTCGCATGAGTGGTATTTTCCGTGACGTATATTTATTAAAACGCCCAAAGCAGGCGGTGCGGGATTATTTTGTCAAGACTGCGATTGGGACAGGAGTCAAGGAAGGCACAGCAGAGCTTTCAGTACAGCTTACATATTTTGATGAAGTCATTCCGACGCGGGCAAGCCTTTATAGCGCAGACGGCACACTTGTGTCTGAGGCAAGTGTGGAGGGGGCAGCGAATAAGAATATGGCAGATGCCACTTTGGAAATCGCAAATCCGGTCTTGTGGAATACAGAAGCGCCCTATTTGTATAAGTTTGTGCTGGTGACGGAGGGGGAGACCATCACGGATACGGTGGGGATACGCGAGATTTATATCAAGGAGAAGCGTGTATTTCTGAATGGGAAGGCCATCAAATTCCGCGGCGTGAACAGGCATGATTCCGACCCGGTGACAGGTCCAGTAGTCAGTCTTGATCAGATGAAACTGGATTTGACGCTGATGAAGCAGCATAATTTCAATGCAGTCCGCACGAGTCATTATCCGAACGCGCCTGTTTTTTACGAGCTTTGTGACAAATATGGTTTTTTGGTGATTGACGAGGCGGACATTGAGAGCCATGGCCCCTCGGAGATTTTTTATAAGGATTGCAGTGATGCCAACAAATTCCATCACTGGAACGAACCGATCGCAGACCATCCGGCGTGGGAGGCAGCGATTTTAGACCGCGTGCAGCGCTGTGTGCACCGGGACAAGAACCGCCCCTGCGTGGTGATCTGGTCTATGGGAAATGAGAGCGCTTATGGCTGTAATTTTGAGTGGGCGCTGCGATGGACAAAGACGTTTGACAGCACGCGTCTGACGCATTATGAGAGCGCCAGATACCGCAGCAGGGACAAGCAGTATGATTATTCCAATCTGGATTTGTACAGCAGAATGTATCCCTCTTTGGAGGAGATTCGCACTTACTTGAAAAATGAGCCGCAGAAGCCGTTTCTTTTATGTGAATATTGTCATTCGATGGGCAATGGGCCGGGGGACTTTGAGGATTATTTTGAGCTGATAGACCAGAATGCGCTTTTGTGCGGCGGATTTGTCTGGGAGTGGTGTGATCATGCGATCGCCTACAGAGAGACTGAAAATGGCAAGGTGGTATACCGTTACGGCGGAGACCACGGGGAGACAATCCATGATGGAAATTTCTGTGTAGATGGCTTGGTGTATCCTGACCGCACACCGCATACTGGGCTTTTGGAGTACAAAAATGTGCACCGCCCAGCCAGAGTTGTGTCGTTTGAACAGCGGACACAGGAGTTGAAAGTACGAAATTATATGGAGTTTACAGACTTGGCGGTATATGTTGAGCTTCGGTACGAAGTCAACTGTGACGGTGTCTGCGTGGAGGCGGGCGTGCTCATGCCATTTTCTGTAAAACCCGGTGAGACGGGCAGTACTTGCATGGATATTGCAGTGCCGCGTCAGGGGCGTTCTTATCTGAAAGTGTACTACCATATGAGAAAGGGGACAGAACTGGTTCCGGCGGGAACTCTTTTGGGATTTGATGAGGTGCTCCTAAACACGGAGGATTGCAGGAATCAGACGGCACTGCGACTGATGGAATACACCAGAGCTGATGCAGAGAAAATAACAGTGTGGGAGACCGATACAGAAGTTTGCTGTTCCGGCGGGAATTTTACGTATCTATTCGATAAATGCACAGGACTTTTCTCACAGCTTCATTACGCGGGAAAGGCATATCTGGACTGTCCGATGGAGCTTAATATCTGGCGTGCGCCGACAGACAATGATATGTATTTGAAAAAAGAATGGAAGCGGGCGCGCTATGACCATGCATATACAAGGGCGTATGAGACGGTGGTCTGTCAGGCGGGTGAAAGTGTGATTATCAGCAGTGCGGCAGCTATTTTGGCAGATACTTTGCAGCGCATGATGGAGGTGCAGATGACATGGCGGATTGATCATAACGGCGGAATCAGTGCAGACCTTGTGGTGAAGCGCAATATGGAATTTCCTGCCCTGCCGCGGTTTGGTATCCGTCTGTTTCTAAAGAAGGAGTTCGATGAAGTATCCTATTATGGCATGGGGCCTGTGGAGAGCTATTCAGACAAACACAGGGCAGCAAGCCACGGAATGTACCGCGCCAAGGTGACAGAGCTGCATGAGCCGTATATCCGCCCACAGGAAAATGGAAGCCATATGGACTGCGATTATGTGCTGGTGTCAGATGGCAGGTATGTTCTCGGCGCAGTGTCTGGCCGTCCTTTCTCCTTTAATGCTTCGGTTTATACACAGGAGGAGTTAGAGCAGAAGGCGCATGACTATGAGCTGGAAGCATCTGGCAGCACGGTCTTGTGTCTCGATTATGCGCAGAATGGCATTGGTTCAAACAGTTGCGGGCCGGAACTGTCAAAGCAGTACCAGTTTGATGAGGAAGAATTTTTGTTTACTGTAAAACTGGTGTGTTATGAAAAAAAGCTAGATGAGCAGCTATAAACGCAAACAGCAGCAGAATTGCTGGAATAAAATGTAAACAAATATATAAGAAAGTCATATATTAAAGAAAAATCTGATGTATCTTACGCGGTGTGTAGCATATATCAGATTTTTTGTATTTTGAATTTCCTTGATAAAACGAGGTGGATATGGTATTCTTTAGGGTAGAGTTTCATAATAAGGAAAGAAATCAAAGGGGCGGGTGAGTGAATATGGTTCAGTGCAGGGAGTTACTTAGAGGCTTTGAATATGAATGTATCAAAGGCAGTACAGATGTTGAGGTATCTGAGGTGGTAAACGACTCCAGAAAGATTACAAAGGACTGTCTTTTTATATGCATACAGGGTGCAAATTTTGACGGACACACAGCGGCGGCAGAGGCAGTGGACAAAGGGGCTGCGGTGCTTGTGGTCAGTCAGGAGGTATCGCTTCCGGCAGGAACCAGCATCACGGTAGTCAAGGTGGAGGACACCCGCTATGCGATGGCGTTTATCGCGGCAAACTATTTTGGCAATCCAGCGGAAAGCATGAAGATTATCGGTGTGACAGGGACGAAGGGAAAGACGACGACAGCGTATTTTGTGAAATATATTTTGGAAAAGGCTGGATATAAAGTTGGTCTTGTGGGCACAATCGAGACGATTATCGGGGAGAAGGTGATTCCCTCATCGCATACTACACCGGAGTCTTATGATTTGCAGCAGTATTTTAAAGAAATGAAAGAGGCGGGCTGTCAGGTGGTAGTGATGGAGGCCTCCTCTCAGGGCTTCAAGATGCACCGCACACAGGGATTTGTCTTTGATTATGGTATTTTTACCAACATTGAGCCAGATCATATCGCGCCGGGAGAACATGCGGATTTTGAGGAGTATCTGGCTTGCAAGGCGATGCTGTTTCGCCAGTGCCGTGTCGGGATTGTCAACTGTGACGATATACATTGGCGCGAGATGACGGCAGGGCATACGTGTACATTGGAAACGTATGGATTTGACACAGCGGCGGATTTGCGTGGGAGTGATTTAAAGCTGGTGACAGGCGCGGGGTATCTGGGGATTGATTTCAAGGTCTCAGGGCTTTTGAATATGGAGATCGAGACCGATATTCCCGGCAAATTCAGCGCTTACAATGCACTGACAGCGATTGCAATCTGCCGTCACTTTGGCGTGAAGGAGCAGGATATTAAGAATGCGCTTCTGCGGGCAAAAGTAAAAGGCAGGATTGAGATGGTCAAGGTGTCCGAGGATTTTACGCTGATGATTGATTATGCGCACAATGCGATGGCGCTTGAAAGCCTGCTTGCCACGCTGAGGGAGTATCAGCCAAACCGTCTGGTGTGCCTGTTTGGCTGCGGCGGGAACCGCTCGAAACTCAGGCGCTATGAGATGGGGGAAGTCAGCGGCAGGCTGGCGGACTTTACGATCATCACGTCGGACAATCCGCGCTTTGAGGAGCCGCAGGATATTATCGAGGATATCAAGACCGGCATCGGCAAGACCGACGGCAGGTATATCGAGATCTGTGACCGCAGGGAGGCGATCGAGTACGCCATCACACACGGCGAAAAGGGGGATATCATCGTGCTTGCGGGAAAAGGGCACGAGGATTATCAAGAGATCAAGGGTGTAAAGTATCCGATGGATGAGCGGGTGATCATTCAGGAGATTCTGGACAGGAGATAAGAGATTCAATGACAGGCAGATTTGCGAATATTATCGTGGATATATCTCATGAGAAGGTTGATCGGCCTTTTCAGTACCGTATACCGGAAGCGCTCAAGGGGCAGTTGGAAGTCGGAATGGCGGTGATGATACCATTTGGGCTGGGAAATAAGCGGATAAAAGGGTACGTCATGGAGATTACAGACCGCGCCGAGTACGACGAGCACAAATTAAAAGCGGTGGATTCCATCGTGAAGGACTGCGTTAGCGCGCAGAGCGATTCAATGAAGCTGGCAGGGTGGATTCGTGAAAATTACGGTTCAACCATGATTGCCGCACTAAAAACAGTGCTTCCAGTCAAACGGAAACTCAAGCAGGTGGTTAGAAAGACCATTGTCTGTAAGGTGGACACAGACACCGCAGCGGCGAGCGCGGAGGAATTTGCCAAAAAGCATCAAAATGCCAAAGCGCGGCTGATGCACGAGCTTGCCAGACAGCCTGCGTTGCCGCATACGCTGGTCACGGGGAAGTTAAATGTCACAGCACAGACAATACAGGCTTTGGAAAAGGCTGGTTTTATTGAGGTGCAAGCGGAGGGCGCCTACCGGAAGGTGCTGCCGGAAAATATAGCAGCTATAAATAACTGGCAGAAAAAACAGTTATCTGAGCATCAGCGTGCGATTGTGGACAGTATTATGCAGGATTTTAAAGCAGATGTCCGCAAGACATATCTGATTCACGGCGTGACAGGAAGCGGCAAGACCGAAGTTTACATGGAACTGATTGAGCAGATGATGGACGAGGGCAGACAGGCGATTATGCTGATTCCTGAGATTGCACTCACCTATCAAACGTTAATTCGATTTTATAGACGTTTTGGCGACAGGGTATCTGTGATGAACTCGCGGCTCTCGGCAGGAGAGCGCTCAGACCAGTATGAGCGCGCGGCGCGCGGGGATATTGATATTATGATTGGGCCGCGCTCTGCGCTGTTTACACCGTTTGAACGGCTTGGGCTTGTGATTATTGATGAGGAGCATGAGAGCAGTTACAAGAGTGAGAGTATGCCAAAGTACCACGCGCGCGAGGTGGCAGGAGAGCTGTGCCGCATGAAGAATGCCAGTTTGGTATTGGGCTCTGCGACACCGTCCATCGAGTCTTATTACAGGGCGAAAAAAGGCAGTTTGAAGCTATTTACGCTGAAGGAGAGGCTTGCGGGCGGGCAGCTCCCCCAAGTGTATGTGGAGGATTTGCGCAGCGAGCTCAAAAGCGGGAACCGTTCTATATTTAGCAGGCGGCTTTACGGGCTGATCAACGACCGCTTAAAGAAGGGAGAGCAGACCATTCTCTTTCTCAACCGCAGGGGGTATGCGGGATTTGTATCGTGCCGCGCCTGCGGGCATGTCATGAAGTGCCCGCACTGTGACGTGTCCCTGTCAGAACATACAGACCGCTATCGGAACATGAGCAGGCTGGTCTGTCATTATTGTGGGTTCAGTATGCAGGGGGTCACAAATTGTCCCCAGTGCGGCTCAAAATATATTCTTGGCTTCCGCGCAGGCACGCAGCAGATCGAGGAGCTTCTGCACAGAGAGTTTCCGTCGGCGCGCGTGCTTCGTATGGACGCGGATACGACCAAGAGCAAGGACAGTTACGAGCAGATATTGTCGCAGTTTGCAAATGAGGAGGCGGATATTCTTGTCGGCACGCAGATGATTGTGAAGGGACACGATTTTGCGAAGGTGACACTGGTGGGGATTCTGGCGGCGGATATGTCGCTGCACGCCGGGGACTACAGGGCGGGAGAGCGCACGTTTCAACTGCTGACACAGGCGGCGGGCAGAGCGGGCAGGAGTACGCTTCCGGGGGAGGTCGTGATACAGACTTACCAGCCAGAGCATTATGCGGTGGTACATGCCGCCAATCAGGACTATGAGCACTTTTTTGCGGAGGAAATCGCCTACCGCGATCTAATGATGTATCCGCCAGTGGCACATATGATGGCAGTGCTTGTGCTTTCCGATGATGAAAAGGCGGGCGCTGTTCAGGCACAGGCGCTTGCAGCGCGGGTGAAACAACAGTTTGATGACAAGAGACTGGTCATGATCGGCCCGACAGAAGCCTGTATTGGAAAGATCAATGATGTATACCGGTATATTTTTTATATCAAACACAGGGAATATCAGATATTGACAGCAGTCAAGGACGCGCTGGAACAGACGATTCATGCAATGCAGTGGAACACGGACAGCGTGCAGTTTGATTTTGACCCTATGAATACGTATTAGAATGAGCATAGAAAAGGAAGGAAAAAATTATGGCAATCAGAACAATCAGAGAGATGGGAGATCCCGTATTGAATAAGATTTCAAAGGAAGTGAAGGAGATCACGCCGAGAGTGCAGGATTTGATTGATGATATGTTTGAGACAATGTACGAAGCAAACGGTGTCGGGCTGGCAGCAGTGCAGGTCGGCGTGTTAAAGAGAATCGTCGTGATTGATACAGGAGATGACCCGATCGTGCTGATCAATCCCCGTATTTTGGAGGTCAGCGGAGAGCAGACAGGAAACGAGGCGTGCCTGAGCGTGCCGGGAAAGACCGGTTCTGTGACAAGACCCAATTATGTAAAAGCAGTCGCGCAGGACGAGGAATTGAACGAATTTGAGATTGAGGGAGAAGAGCTTTTGGCAAGGGCGCTGATTCATGAGGTTGAGCATCTTGACGGGCATCTTTTTGTGGAAAAAGTGGAAGGCCCGCTGATGGATGTGGAAATGGTGGAGGAAGAAGAGTAGATGAAGATTATTTTTATGGGGACGCCGGACTATGCGGCGGCGGCGCTGGAGGCGCTGCTCGAAGCTGGTCATGAGGTGACTGCTGTCGTGACACAGCCAGACAGGGCAAAGGGGCGAAGCGGCCAAGTGCAGTGCACACCTGTCAAGGAATGTGCCGTCAGACACGGGATTGCGGTCTTACAGCCAGTCAGGGTCAAGGCGCCGGAGGCGGTCGAGGAATTAAAAAAATATGAGGCAGATGTCTATGTGGTGGCGGCTTTTGGCCAGATTTTGTCAAAAGAAATATTAGCGCTGCCGCGGTTTGGCTGCGTCAATATCCATGCATCGCTGCTGCCCAAATACAGAGGCGCGGCGCCGATTAACCAGTGTATTATTGACGGGGAACAAGAGACAGGCGTCACAATCATGCAGATGGATGCCGGAATTGATACGGGAGACATACTTACGCAGAAAAAGGTTATCATAGAAGATAAGGAGACGGCAGAGACGCTTTTTGACAAGCTCTCACAGGCGGGTGCAGCGCTGATTGTGGAGACACTGCCTATGATTGAGCGCGGGGAAATCACCCCTGTAAAGCAGGACGAAAGTCTTGCAGGCTATGTCAAAATGATGGATAAATCGCGGGGAAAGATAGACTGGGCCAGTGATGCAGTCTCGATCGAGCGGCTTGTCAGGGGGCTGAATCCGTGGCCGAGCGCCTACACCTCCTGTCAGGGAAAAACAGTCAAAATCTGGCGCAGTGATGTGGTGGCGGCGGAAGCTGCACAGCAGCCCGGCACGATTGTTTCGGTGGGAAAAGACTTTTTTGATGTGGCTTGCGGAAGCGGAAATCTGAGAATCTATGAACTACAGCTAGAAGGGAAAAAACGCATGGATACAAAGAGCTTTCTGCTGGGGAATCCGTGGAGGGCAGGAATGCTTTTAGGGGTATAAGGTTTATGATATTATATATATAGAAGGGAGAAGCTATGCCATTTGGTTTTGGATATTATTTTGATCCTACGTATATTTTAGTATTAATCGGCGCAGTACTCAGTATGCTCGCTTCGGCGCGGGTCAACTCGACATTTCACAAATATGCCAGTGTGCGGAGTATGTCAGGAATGACAGGCGCCCAGACTGCGGAGGCGATTCTGCGCAGCAAGGGCATTCATGATGTGCGGGTAGAGCATATCAGAGGAAATCTGACAGACCACTATGACCCGACAAGAAAAGTGGTGCGGCTGTCCGACAGTGTATATGGCTCAAGCTCTGTGGCGGCGATCGGGGTGGCGGCGCACGAGTGCGGACATGTCATGCAGCATCATGAAGGGTATGCGCCGCTCAATATAAGAACGGCACTGGTGCCTGCGGCAAATATCGGGTCGAAGCTCGGCATTCCGATTATTCTTGTCGGAATACTTTTGGGCAGCAATCCCATACTGGTGAATATTGGCATCTGGGTGTTTTCCCTTGCAGTGCTTTTTCAGATAGCGACGCTTCCTGTGGAGTTTGACGCCTCGAGACGGGCGCTTGCATGCATCGAGCAGTATGGCATTGTGACGAGTGATGAGCGCAAAAAGAGCGCCAAGGTATTGAAGGCGGCGGCATATACGTATGTTGCGGCAGCAGCGGCGGCAATCATGCAGCTATTGCGGCTTTTGATGCTGTTTGGCAGGCGGGATGATTGAGATGGTACAGGGACAAAATAAAACGCAGGGCACCAATCAGCGCATGATCGTATTGGAAATGCTTTTGACAGAGCAGGTGTATTCCCATCTTCTTGTGCGGGAGGTGCTCTATAAATATAATTATCTGGCGCAGCAGGAGAAAGCCTTCATCAAACGGCTCTATGAGGGGACTTTAGAGCGCCAGATTGAGCTGGATTACGTGATTGGCCAGTATTCCAGCGTAAAGACTGACAAAATGAAGAAGGTGATCCGGGCACTTCTGCGCATGAGTGTGTATCAGATTTTGTACATGGATGCGGTGCCCGACGCGGCAGCCTGCAATGAGGCAGTAAAACTTGCACAAAAAAAGGGATTCTCCTCGCTGAAAGGCTTTGTGAATGGCGTTCTCAGAAACATTGCGCGCAACAAGGGCAGTCTGGTATACACAAGCCTGTCTGTCAAGTATTCTATGCCAGAGTGGATTGTGGACATGTGGGCAGCGCAGCTTGGGGCGGAGACGACAGAGGCTGTGCTGGCGGGGCTTTTAAAAGAGCATCCTGTGACAATTCGTTTCCGCGCTGTGCCAGATCTTCCGTTAGAAACGGCAGTACAGGCAGTGCAGCAGGCGCTTGCAGCACAGGGCGGGACGATGGAACAGCATCCGTATCTCTCCTGCGCATACAGCGTGTCAGGGACAGATGACCTCACAAGGCTGCCTTATTATCACAAGGGCGCCTTTGTTGTGCAGGACGCCAGCTCTATCCTTGCAGTCATGGCGGCAGGCATAGCGCGCTATGCGGACAAGCTGGCAGTGCAGACAGGCGAAAAGACCATGCAGGTGCTTGACTTGTGTGCGGCGCCGGGCGGAAAATCCATGCTTGCAGCGGACATTTTAGAACAGTGTTCGGCGAAAAATGCATTTCAGTATTCGGTGGTGTCAAGAGATCTCTCCGCAGACAAGGTGGCGCGAATGCTTGAGAATTTTGACAGGTGCGGTTTGAGGCACATGACCGCACAGACAGCAGACGCCACAGTGGAGGACAGCGCGCTTGTGGGAACAGCAGATATCGTGATTGCCGATGTGCCCTGTTCGGGGCTTGGCGTCATTGGGAAAAAGCGCGATATCAAATACAATATTACGCAGCAGGCAATAGAGGATATCACGGTACTGCAAAGGCAGATTCTTGCGGTGGCAGTGCGGTATCTCAAGCCGGGCGGGCGGCTGCTGTTCAGCACTTGTACGATAAACCAGAAGGAAAATGAACAACAGTTTGCATGGCTGCGGGAGAAATTCGGACTGGCGCCGTTGTCTCTTGATGACGTGCTGCCTGCCTGCTTACATACCGAGACCACCAAGAGCGGCTATCTGCAATTATTGCCGGGCGTACACGATACGGACGGATTTTTTATCAGTGTGTTGTGCAGGCAGGAAAATAGTGATGGAGAACAAAACGATGGAGAACAAGGCATATGATATCAAATCAATGACACTGGCAGAACTAAAACAGGCTGTTGAGGCGATGGGCGAGAAGCCGTTTCGCGCAAAACAGCTCTATGAGTGGATTCATGTGAAGCTCGCAAGGGGCTATGATGAGATGACCAGTCTGCCGAAAAATCTGCGGGAACAGCTCGAAGCGCAGTATCCATATATTGCACTGAGAGAAAAAACCGTACAGACCTCGAAACTTGACGGCACGAAAAAATACCTCTTTGCGCTGGCAGACGGGAATTATGTCGAGAGTGTCTGGATGCAATATCATCATGGAAATTCTGTGTGCATCTCCTCGCAGGTCGGGTGCCGTATGGGGTGCCGGTTCTGCGCCTCAACGCTCGGCGGCTTGGAGAGAAATCTAACGCCGTCGGAGATGCTTGACCAAATCTATGCAATCGCAAGAGACACCAAAGAGCGCGTATCGAATGTCGTAGTGATGGGCACGGGTGAGCCCCTCGACAATTATGACAATCTGCTGCGCTTTTTGCAGCTTATCTCGGACGAAAACGGACTCCATATCAGCCAGCGCAATATTACTGTCTCAACCTGTGGCATTGTGGAGAACATAAGACGGCTTGCAAATGAAAAATTACAGATTACGTTAGCGCTGTCCCTACACGGGGCGACACAGGAGAAACGACAGGAGCTGATGCCGGTTGCCAAGAAATATGCGCTGGGGGAGGTCATAGATGCGTGCCGCTATTATTTTGACCAGACAGGCAGGCGCATCACCTTTGAGTACAGCCTTGTGAACGGCGTCAACGACACCGAGGCTGACGCCGAAACGCTGTGCCGCCTTGTGAGCGGTTTGAACTGCCATGTCAATCTCATTCCCGTCAATCCGATCAAAGAGCGCGATTATACCGCATCGAAGCGCAGGGAGGTCTTTAATTTCCAGAGCCGTTTAGAAAAAAATCATATTCATGCAACCGTCCGCAGGGAGATGGGCAGAGATATCGACGGGGCGTGCGGACAGCTTCGGAGACGGTTGGAGACTTGAATTAAGATTACACATGTGCTAATATAAGAAGAAGTGTGAAAAATGATGGAAGCATTTTCACTGATTGGAGGAGAAAAAGTGAAGTTATTTTCTATAACGGATATAGGCAGGAGAAGGGAAATAAACGAGGACTATCTGTTTACTTCGGATAAGCCGGTGGGAAATCTTCCAAACCTTTTTATAGTGGCAGATGGTATGGGAGGACATAACGCGGGGGACTACGCGTCAAAACATGCTGTAGAGAAAGCAGTGTCAGCGATTGAACAGTATACAGATGAGTACGATGCAGAGAATATCCTGCAAAAAGCAATTGATGATGCCAACACGCACATCAATCAGATCTCCAGACACAGCAGCAAGTATAAAGGAATGGGGACGACTTTTGTCGCCGTCACGTTTGATGGCTGTCATGTGACCGTGGCGAATGTCGGAGACAGCAGAATGTACGTTGTCAACGACTTTATCACGCAGATCACCAAAGACCACTCCCTTGTCGAAGAAATGGTGGACATGGGAGGAATTGACAGGGAAGCAGCGAGAGTACATCCAGATAAGAATATTATCACAAGAGCAATCGGCGTGAAGGAGTATGTGCTTGTGGATTTTTTTGATGTGCACATCGGGCTTGCGGAAAAGCTGCTGCTCTGCACAGACGGGCTTACCAATATGCTCAAGGATGACGAGATACACAGGATTATCATGGACAGCAGCAGCTTAGAGGAGGCCGGGAGGCGCTTGATCGAGGCTGCCAATGAAAATGGCGGACGTGACAATATAGCTGTGGTTCTTGTGGAACCGTTTGGAGGTCAGAATGATTAAGTTGGGAATGCTGATCGGCGGCCGCTATGAGGTGCTCGAGAAGATTGGCACTGGCGGAATGTCAGATGTATATAAGGCAAAAGATCAAAAGCTGAACCGTTTCGTAGCTGTGAAGGTGTTAAAACAGGAGTTTTCTGAAAACAGGAACTTTGTGTCGAAATTCCGCGTGGAGGCACAGGCTGCCGCGGGACTCATGCATCCAAATATCGTGAATGTCTATGATGTCGGAGAGGAAAATGGCATTCATTATATCGTGATGGAGCTGGTGGAGGGCATCACACTCAAAAAATATATTGAAAAAAAGGTCCGGCTGACGACCAAGGAAGCCATCAGCATTGCAATACAGGTCGCAATGGGCATTGAGGCGGCGCACAACAACCATATCATACATAGGGATATAAAGCCTCAGAACATTATGATATCCAAAGAGGGGAAGGTGAAGGTGACTGATTTTGGCATTGCCAAAGCAGCGTCCAGCAATACAATCACTTCCAATGTAATGGGCTCTGTCCACTACACCTCGCCCGAGCAGGCAAGAGGCGGATTTTCAGATGAGAAGAGTGATATCTATTCCATGGGTATCACCATGTTTGAGATGCTGACAGGACGTGTACCGTTTAACGGGGATACCACAGTGGCAATCGCGATCAAGCATATTCAGGACCCTATGCCGTTTCTTCGGGACTTTGTGCCAGAGATTCCGGTGAGCGTGGAAAATATTGTCATGAAATGTACGCAAAAGAGCGCCGACAGGCGGTATCAGAGCATGGGAGAGATGATTGCGGATCTAAAGCATTCTCTGATTAACCCAGATGCGGCGATCGCGCATGTTGACACGGAGGATGAGGCGGGAAAGACCAAGATTGTTCCGGCTTCTCCAGAACCTATCCCCATGCCCGCAGTGCTTGACACCGTCTGGGAGGACAGGGTGCCGCGCAGGGAGGCTTATGCAGACGAGGAGGCATTGGAGACAATGCCCGAGCAAGGTATGCAGGCATCGTCAAATTCAAATAGAAGGGGCAGCAGCCGTTATGAGATGGATTCCTACGGCACTGCGTACTATGAAGATGATGACTATTACGGTGAGGTCGTGATGGAGACGCCTGCAAAAACCAACCGCCCGAAACCGTCAAAGGCATCGCCAAACAGCACAGGCGCCAAAAAGACGGAAAAGCGGTCGGAGAAAAAAACAGAAAAAACGCCGGCAAAAAAGGCAGAAAATAAAAAACCAGAAAATAAAAAAATAGAAAATAAAAAACCGGAAACGAAGAAAAAGCAGAATCCAGCCGGCAAAAAGAAAAAACCGCAGCAAAATACAGCCGCAAAGACCAGCCAAGCCAGAACAAACAAAGCATATGATTACTACGAGGAGGATTATGAGCAGGAGGTCGTCAACAGACAGAATGTGCGAAAGGGCGGTTATGTGTATGACGATTATGAGTATCCTGAGAACCTTGGAAAGAATGAGTATGACTATAACCCGAAAGCGGAGGGATTTAAGACCGTCCTCACGGTGATCGCAGCAGTGATTATCGGCTGTATTTTGTTATATTTTGTAGGGCAGGCGACAGGTATCTTTGAACAGATTGGCAATGCGTCCACCCAGAGCCCAGATACCAGCGATGATGCCGAGCGTGCGGTGATGCCGGAATTTGAGGGGCATGATCTTGACGAGATCAAACAGTCATTAAATGCAGTTGGGCTTGGCTGCAAGACAACCTTTACGGAATCGACACAGTACGCTAAAAATCAAGTCATATCGGCAGCGCTTGAAGATGGGCAGAAGGTGCTTGCCAATGACAAAATTCTCAAAAATACGACCATCATTCTCACTGTCAGCGCGGGCGGAGAAGGGATTCACGTTCCGGCAGTTGAGGGGATGTCGGAGGCGGAAGGAACTGCTGCGCTGACAAAAGAGGGCTTTAAGGTCATCAAGACAGAGCAGAGCTCGGCAGAGTACGCCAAGGGAACAATCATCTCACAGTCGCCGGAGGGAAACAGCATCGCACCGATCGAGTCGGAGGTGACGATTGTCCTGAGCGTGGGCGGAGACGGCGCGCAGGCACGTATGCCGCAGGTGCTTGGCAATTCGAAGGACGCTGCGGTCAGTGTGCTTGAGGCTGCTGGATTTGTGGTAAACAACATTGAGGAGTCGTACAGCTCAGATTATCCGGCGGGTCAAATCTGTTATCAGAGTTATGAGGCAGGGACAAATGTTTTGGTGGGTGCGAAGGTCGATCTGAAAGTCAGCATCGGAAGTGAGATTGCAACCTATAGCTGCCGTCTGACAGTGGAGGCGCCTGAGGATTATGTAGGCGGTCCCGCGGAGGTACATCTTATGACGGCTGACGGGTCGGAGGTTTTATGGTCTGCACAGAATGTCACTGCGTTTCCAGTGTCCATCAATATCAATGACCTAAAGGTTTCATCGGCTTACGGGACAGTGATTGTCACCTATCTCGCAAACAAGGAAGTGGCGATTCTGGACGCAGACGGCAACCAGACAACGCAGGTCGTTCCAGAACCAAAGAATGATTCGCGCAGTGTGCAGTTTACAAAAAATTAGGCTTTTTATGATCATGAAGAATATGCAGGTAAGGATATGCAGGGTAAGATAATAAAGGGAATCGCAGGTTTTTATTACGTTCATGTCCCCGGTGAGGGGATTTATGAATGCAAAGCAAAGGGCATCTTTCGAAAAGAAAATTTGAAACCGCTCGTGGGAGATGATGTGGAGATGGAGATCACGCATGTCAAGGATGCGGAGGGGAATATCACACAGATTCTGCCAAGAAAAAATGCACTGATACGTCCCGCAGTGGCCAATATTGATCAGGCACTGCTCATTTTTGCCATGACAAAACCAGAACCGAACTACAACCTGCTGGACAGATTCTTGATTATGATGCGCAGACAGGGGCTGGAATGTATTCTATGTTTTAATAAACAAGACCTAGCAGATGCAGGGCAGCAGGAATGTATCGAAAAGATTTACAAGGACAGCGGATGCCGTATTTTGTTTGTGAGTGCCGAAAAAAAAGAAGGGATTGACCAGCTTGCAGCGGTACTGCACAGAAAAACCACAGCGGTTGCAGGGCCGAGCGGTGTGGGGAAGTCCTCACTGGTGAACTGTCTGCAAAAGGGAACGCAGATGGAGACCGGAGCGATCAGTGAGAAGATCGCGCGCGGAAAACATACGACAAGGCATTCAGAGTTGATCGCAGTCTCGGACAATACGTACATCATGGATACGCCGGGCTTTAGCTCGCTGTCCCTGTTTGATATCGAGAAGGAGGAATTGAAAGCATATTATCCAGAGTTTGAACCTTATGAGACACAATGCAAATTTATGACCTGCGCCCACATTCATGAACCGGTGTGCGGTGTCAGGGAAGCATTAGGAGAAAACCATATCAGCAAAGTCCGATATGAAAACTACGTTACTTTTTATGAAGAGTTAAAAGAAAAAGAAAAGAGGAAATACTAAGATGAATTATTTATGTCCCTCAATACTGGCGGCTGATTTTTGGGAACTTGGAAAGCAGATTGCACTGGTCGAGCAGGCAGGTGCGCCGTATCTGCATATTGATGTCATGGATGGAATGTTTGTGCCTTCCATATCCTTTGGAATGCCTGTCCTAGAATGCGTGCGGAAGAAATCAAAACTTTTTATGGATGTACATATGATGGTCGAGCAGCCAGAGCGCTATATTGAAGAATTGATTCGTCTGGGTGCAGATGGTGTGACGATTCATGTGGAGGCGTGTCATTGTATCCCGGAGACGCTTTCAAAGATTCGTGCGCTCGGCGTAAAGACCGGACTTGCCATCAATCCTGAGACGCCTGTGGAGGCAGTGCTTCCCTACATGGATTTGGTGGATATGGTGCTGATTATGACGGTACATCCCGGTTTTGGCGGACAGAGCTATATCATGGACTGTGTTGATAAAATCAAAAGGATGCGGGCTGTCATCAACCAGCGGTATCCCGATGTCAAGCTTGAAATTGACGGCGGCGTGACGCTCGGCAATCTGGAGATGAACCTCGATGCCGGAGCAAATGTGATCGTCACAGGCTCTGCGATCTTTAAAGGCGATATCGAGCAGAATGTAAAAGAATTTTTAAAGCGTATGGAAGCGCTGTAGCGCATGGAGAAAAGAAGTATTGGACTTTGCAATTGATAATTGCAGAATCCAATACTTCTTTATTTTGAAATATAACTTATTTTCAAGAATTTTGAAACCAAAAGACAAAATCTGGCGTCTAATGATTGTAAAACGAATAAAGGACGTTTGCATTTGTTTTACAATCATACGCGCGTAGGAGAAGGTTGATGAAAAGCATTGAAACAAAGAGTTATGTAAAGAAGGCGCAGAGACACGATAAAGACGCATTTATTGAACTAATGCAGTTTTATATGAAGGATATGTATAGAACTGCCATTGCGATCCTGATGAATGAAGAAGATGCAGCAGATGCTCTTCAGGATACAATTCTCACCTGTTGGGAAAAGTTAGCGACACTGAGGAAACCAGAGTTCTTTAAGACATGGATGACAAGAATCCTTATAAACCATTGCTATGACATTCTTAGACAGAATGCAGTTTACGAGACGATAGAAGCATATGAAGAACCGTCACAATGCGATGAATACAATGTAGAGCTCAAGGAGGCGTATGCCTCGATTGATGAACGGTATCGGCTTCCTATGGAATTGTACTATAGTCAGGGATTTAAGCTGCGGGAAATTGCGGAAATATTGTCAGTACCATTAAATACCATCAAGACAAGAGTTTCAAGAGGACGGAAAGAACTGGAAGCATATTATCGCGATTGTCAGGAGGATCAAAATGTCAAATAAGAAAATGTCAAATAAGAAAAACGTATTTTTTGAAGAAATTGAATTGTCCGAAATTGTGTTGAAAAAAACAAATCAAGCCTTTGAAATGATTCATCAGAAGGAGACGGGTTCTATGAAAAAATTAAATACAAAAAGTAAGAAATCCTTTAAAACACAGGCTGCTGCCATCGTGGGTGTCTGTATCGTAGCAGTTAGCGGCATCAGTGCCGCTGCCGCCATTCACCATTATTGGGGACGAGGCATGAACGGAAATATTCAGGCATCTGATGAACAGCAGCAGGAGCTTACAGAAAAGAATATCGCAAAAGTGTACCGTGAAGAAACAGAGAATGTATCCCTTGCTGTGACAGATCACGGTGTCACGATCGAGCCGGATACAGTGGTTGTGGACGAGAGATTTGCATACATGTCGTTTCGCATTTCGGGTTATGCGGTGGCAGAGAGGGAGGAACCGGGATTTGACACAATAACGATCTATCAGGGAGAGAACCCGGAGGCTGAGGACGCATGGGTAAATATGTCTGGAACCATGTATAATGGTATTATTCCTGATGAAAACGGTATGCCAGTGTATGAAGATGGGTCTGCGATAGCGAGTTACGAAGATGGAAGTACGATTTGCCATTATACGGACAGCGATGGAAATATGGAGTATATTATTCGGGCAAATGTTGCGAATGAGAACGATTCATTCCTTGGTAAGACAATCCATGTCGGTTTTAAAAATCTGGGAACACTTTCCAAAGCAGCGTTTACGCCGGTATTGGAAGGAAACTGGAATTTCGATATAACGCTTCCAGATGTGAGTTCATCTCAAACGATTCAGGTGGGCAAGAAAGTGGAAGGAACAGAATTTACGATAGATCATATCAGTATTTCTCCTATTTCTATGAGGGTGAATTATTCGGTCGGTACGGCACCTGTTGAAAGTGAAGATGAGCATGGCATTCCCTCAGTACAAGGAGTGGTACTAAAAGATGGGACAAGACTGCCATACTTAACCGATGGCGGCAGGTTTGGATACACCGATCATAGTAAGAAGAATGCCTACCACATAGCTGGTTATGACCGTGTTCTTGATGTTGATGAGGTGGCTGCACTCATCGTTCAGACTTCGTATGATCAAGACAATGTTGAGATACCGATCTCAAAATAAAATAGAAATGTTGGAAATATCTGTTGAAGAATACTGACAGCTTCAGGGTCAATATAACAGAGCTTGACAGAATTAAAGAATAACAATGAAACAGTAACCACGAACCAAAAGGGTGTAAGGTCTTATGATATTATAAAGGCTTTACACTTTTTTTATGCACTATTTTCTGCTCAATTTTGCAGAAAATAAGCAGAAAATTCAATTTGATTATTCCAAAATGCTAGGTGGTATGATATAATATTAGCTTGTATTAGACTCTTTTTGCGGCATACAGCGGAAAGGAGTTGATTTGGTCTGACATGAGTATGACCGAGGATAAAAAGGTCAAAGCGGCCAAAAGCGTCGAACATGCCTTGAAAAATGTGTAGTAAAAATATAGAGAAAGGCAGAAAACCTTGAAAATCAAGGATTTCTGGGCAGGTATAACAAGATATGAAACTGGGAATCGTAATACGCGAGGCTGGTTTCATATCTTTATTATATTTAATATATATCTATAAAACCCAGTAATATAGAAACATTGCGAAATTTGAAGTTTAATAAAATTCCATGAAAAGTTATATATATTTATACAAATTTGGTGCGGAATTGGTGCGATAGTATTTGCGAGAAAGAGTTCAACACAGAACAAAAGTGGCATTAGCAGTATTACAAAATAACAAATAATACGAGATAGAAAAAGAATGTATGAATGATGAGGTAGTTAATATATGGGTAAGATAGATACACTCACAAAAGAGTACATGAAACTTTATAAGAGTAGATAAAGAGAAATATGAATAATAATATTTTATCCTTGACAAATAAACAATATGCAATTGTATCATTGATTTTTCAATAAAAAGAAAATATAATATAAATAGAATGGAAGTGAAAATGTTGGCAGAAAAGGCAGAGATTATACATTGGCATCCGGGATTTTATGGAGCTGTTGAGTTGGAATTAAAACAGAACAAGTCTGACCTTATATTTGAGAATGAGCATCAGCTTAGTAAAGAACCATTACGAATAGATATGCTTATCATTAAGAAACAGGGAGATGTTGCAGTTGAAAACGAAATTGGACAGCTTTTTAGGAAATATAATATTTTGGAATACAAAAGCCCAGATGATGCTCTAAGTATAGACGACTTTTTTAAAACAATTGGATATGCCTGCATCTACAAGGGATTAGGGGGAACAGTTGATGCAATTCCAGAAAATGAATTGACAGTATCCATTTTCAGGGAAACTTATCCAAGAGAATTATTTGAGAAATTAAGGCAGTCAGGTCGTAGCGTTGAAAAACGATTTTCTGGCATATATCATGTTACAGGAACAATGTTGTTTGCTACGCAGATTATTGTTACAAAGGAATTGCAGGAGGAAACACATAGATATTTAAGGCTTCTTTCAAAAAATGTGAAAGAACAGGAGGTCAGGAAATTAATTGAGGATTCATGTCAGTTGGAAACACCGGGAGATAGACATAATGTTGCAGCATTGCTTGAAGTTATCTTTGCGGTTAATCGAAAATTGCGCAAGGCGATAGAGGAGGATAATGCTATGGGTGAAATATTAGATGAAATGTTAAAGGATCGGATTGATGCAAAACTTACAGAGCAGGCAAAAAAGGCAGCAATAGTTATGTATGAGAACAATACTCCATTAAGCGTTATTGCAGCAGCTTTTGATGTTTCTGTTGGAACGGTTCAGAAATGGCTTGGATTTGTTCATGTATAGTGGAAAGATAAAGTTACGAAAGTATATAAAAATTTCCTAAAAATATAAAGAGTTATGTTGGAATACAAAAAATAGAAACAAGATGATCCCTGTGCCAATTATGGCATGGGGATTTGTTGGTTCAATCTTAGACGAATTTTGATGTTTTCATATCTGCGTTTACTTCATATCATTTTAGAATGGAGTTAGTTGGAGAAAGGAGATGAAAACGTATTGCTCTTACAGTATTAAAGTGAAATCCGCACATAAAATTGAATTAATAATGTTCTGGTTAGAACACTGTCAAAAATATAATTGCGCTTCTACATTTACATGCTATAATATTAAAGTAAGGAAAGGAGTAACAGATGAAAAAAACACCAGATTATGACAACGTGTTTAAGACGATGAAGATGAAGCATAAGAGATTGTTTATTTCTGTTATCAACGACATATTTCACAGAAATTATCCAACGAATGCGAAAGTGGAAGTTTTACCCTCAGAGGGGTATATCACTGAAAATGAAACGGAGGACGGAAGCAGAAAGATAGAAGAACAGATATCAGATTTTCTAATTAGGATTGGGGGAGAAATATACCTGTTGGAGTGTCAGAGTTATGATGATGGTTCTATGGCAATCAGGATAGCGGAATACGCTTTTATTGTTGCCAGACAGTCTGCAACATGGGATATTGGTCACGCAACGATTCCAATGCCGCAGTTTTCTGTTATTTATATCAAAAAGACAGACAAAACGCCGAAAACGACAACAATTACTTTTACGTTTCCAAATGGTCAGACTGTTGATTATATATCAGATAACGTAGTATTAGAGAACTTAACCAAAGAGTATATCATTGAAAAGAGGCTGTTTCCATATATACCGTTTTATATTGCACGATATGAGCAGACCATTTCATCAGGGGGATCAGTCAATCGGGCAGTAGATGATCTGATGTATTTTCGGGACGAGATGATTCGACTGCATCGGGAGAATGAACTATCGGATTATGAGATAGCAGATCTTATGGGATTTGTAAATACTATTATTACACATATAACAAATGGGAATAAAAATGAAGAAAGGTTGGTGAATATTATGGGTGGAACGATAATTGAAACGGAATCTGAACGGGTAATCAAGCAGAGCAAAGCGCAAATGATTGTTGAATTAGGTCAGGAAGATGGAATTGAGGATAATGTCATTCTTGAGAGATTACAGAATAAGGCTGGATTGTCATTAGAAAAGGCAAAAATATATTTAGCAACGTTTGGAAAACAGCCTGTATAGTATCATGAGTATTGGCTGATTTATACTGTAATGGAATATAATTTAAAATTTGATTAAAAATAAGAAGCATTTCGGACAACTGGAATGCTTCTTATTGTATTTTTAGGAGGATTTGAACGATGACAAAACCAATGACAACAGAGGAACTATTTAACAAGGTCTATGACATTCTAAAAGAGAAAGGCAGAATCCCAGATATTCTTGAATATGGTCATGCAGC
>ERZ808028.240-NODE-240-length-54812-cov-18.254828_pt1 | contig 54812 bp, 46 predicted proteins | sample MGYA00380184_ERZ808028 | MGnify/ENA primary metagenome ERZ808028 (study PRJEB31490, sample SAMN06133397) | mouse gut metagenome | isolation source: J8_1 | host: mice | place: China: Chengdu | collected 2015-05 ... | reverse complement strand
TTTGATGTGATCGCTTTGACAGGCAGGGACCGGAAGGGATTCACCTCCTTTCCTCCGGCCCTGGCCCGCAGGCAGTCTTGGCGATTGGGTGGTCTGTGTGGGACGCACACTTACATATTGACTATGAACGGGAGTTTGCCCCGTTGTTTTTCAAGGTGCGAGATATGCGTTAGGGCGCAAATTGGACGAGGATGCTGTTGATTGTGTCGAGGTCATCCCCCTCAAGCTGTTCTCTCAGCCTCCGAAGAAGCGAGATTTGCTTTGGGGTGAGAGCTTTGTGGGCGGAAGATTTTTGGTAGCAGTAGTAGCCATCCAACACTCTTACGCCTCCACCAAACCGGCCACAAACAGTTTCAACAAGGTAGGAGCACATGAGCACCGCAACATCCCGGCAGATCGTCCGTTCGGACACATTGAACTCGCGGGCTAAATTGCCGTATGTATCATGCCGCCTGCGGCATAACGTTTCCAGCAACTGCCGACGCCGTTCGCTGGGGCTCATATGCTCACCCCCTCTCCTCCATTGCACTCTGGGGCCAATGGTAGAGGGTAACCACGACAGCAGGTGTCGCAGTAATCAAAATTTTTATTTGAAATATCATGGGAACTGGCTTTATTCATCACTTACCTCCGAAAATCTGAATGTGGTTGGGCACGAACTCAGATTTTTGAGGCGGCGCACGGGCGGCGTAGCACAGTTGGGGAGTAGCGCAAACTAAATCATGGCGGTGCTTCGACCCATTCGACACTATTCGACAAAAAAGGACGCCAGGAAGTATGCTTAACTTCCTGGCGTCCTTTGTGCTGGCCCGTTTATGCGTATTAAAGTGCTGTTTCCATACATACTTTAATTGATTTCTATCACGCAAACACCTCACGGCCATAGTTTTGCCGAATTATAAGGTGCCAGCCTGCCATATGCACTGACAGGCTGGCTTAGGAGAAGGTAGCGGCTGGCTTGCGGACAGCCGCCTATTTATCATCTCCCGGCGCACAATGGCTCCAAGGCGTCGAGGATGAAACAAAGTATTGTGCCAAACTATGCTCTGTCGATCTTGATCAGTTTGGCATTGAGACTTTCCAGAAAACCATCAGGCATCATACTACCCACCATACTTATCATATTCTCCGGAGACATGGACTTCATCACATCCCACATACCCACGCCGGGAGCCAAATCAAAGTTGGTGGCTAGCTTTACCGCTTTGTGCACCACCTCAAATGCCTCGGTGGATTGGGCTAATGTCTCCATGGTGTCCTTTACGTTGTACTTTCCCTCGGGGAACTCCATAGGAGCGGTCAGGTCCAGATCGCCCGCCAGCTTGAACCAGTTAGCCACGCCCTCCGCCCGGTCCTTCACTTCGGGCAGCACATAGATGGCGGGTTCCCGCTCCACCTTTTCCAAGGTAATAGAATCCCTTACATCTCCAGCTCGCACAGCCACGAAATTGAATCCCGGTTCCAGAGCGACGGTGAACACAAACACCTTATCCCCAGTTTGCTTACCCATGGGCTTGCCATTGATGAGCAGTTCCACCTCGGGCTGGTTAGAATACACCCGGATTTCAGTGGCTTCTCCGGCCCGTTGGGCATACCGCCGCCCGCAGATGTGGACCATGGGCGTTTTGTTCCAATACGCCTGGTATATATAGTAGCTGTCCTTTTTCGTCCTACGGTCCATAGTGACCAGACCCTTGTTGTTCCGGCCTCCTACGCCGCCCTCGTTCCGGGCCGCGCAGCCGAAGTCGAACATATTCCACACATGGCTGGACCAGATCCAGGGCCGCTCGTCCAGCACTTTAGCCATGTGCTCATGGTACAGCGCCTGGTACTCCTCGCTGTAATCCTTGCAGGCGGGGCTGGGGCCGTGGTAGGTGATGATACCCTCACAGCCGTACTCGGACAGACCCAGGCAAATATTGGGGTGCTCAGCGTGGAATTTATCCAGCCAGGGACCGTTGTCCGCTATTCTGCCGCTGTACCAGCCAAAATAGTGGTTGTAGCTTTCCACGTCAGTAATCTTGTGCATAGGCCCATCGGTTGGAGTCATGGACACGTGGGCGATGGTGGTCAGCCGGGTGGGGTCCAGTTCCTTTGCCAGCTTGTTCAGCTCATGGTGATTTTCCACCAGCTTGTCTGAGATGCCCCCGATGAGGATCTCATTGGATATGCCCCAAAAACAGATGGAGGGGTGGTTGTAGTTTTGGACGATCAACTCCTTGAGCTGGCTAACGCAGTTGTCATGGGCGGCGGGGTCCTCATTGAATACGCTGATGAAGGGAATCTCCGCCCAGACGATGAAGCCCATCTGGTCGCAGGCGTCATAGAAATCCTGGGAATGCTGGTAGTGGGCCAGCCGGATGGTGTTGGCCCCCAGCTCCTTGATGATGCGGGCATCCTCGAAGTGGTCCTCCCGGGTGAGTGCATTACCCTGATAGAGCTTATCCTGGTGGCGGCTGACCCCCCGGAGTGGGGTTAACACGCCGTTGAGAGAGAAACCCTTTTGCGGGTCACAGGAGAACTCCCGCACACCTGCCTGAACGGATACCTCGTCATACGCCTCGTTCCGGCGCTGGAGGGTGGCGGTGACGTTGTAGAGGTAAGGATCGTCGATGCCCCAGCGATGGGCATTGGGCACGGCCACCGTAACCTTGGTGTTGTCAGCGGGTCGAACAGCGGAGGCAACCTCTTGTCCTTCCGCGTTCTTTATAGAGTACATGACGGTGAAATTTTCGTCCGGGTCGGTCACCCAGCTCTCCAGTTCAAATTTCGCACCGCCGCACTCCCCGCAGGGCCTGGGGGTCACCCGCAGGCCAGGGCCACCGTAGTAATCCAGGTCGAAATGGGTATTGGGTACGCTGATGAGATTCACGCCCCGGTATAGCCCGCCGTAGAAGGTGAAGTCGGCGGACTGGGGGTAGACGCTGCTTTTTTCGGAGTTGTCGCAGGACACCGCCAGCAGGTTCTCTCCGTCCTCTTTGCACAGATCAGTAATATCGGCCCGGAAGATGGAATAACCGCCTTCATGGTAGACCGCCTCCTTGCCGTTGACGTACACCGCAGCCTGCTGGCCCGCCGCCAGCACCTCCACGTACACCCGCCCGCCGGGCAGAGGCTGTTTGGGTGTTTCAAAAGCACGTGCATACCAGCAGCGGCCCCGGTAGTAGCTACCGCTGCCGTCCATACCGTCCACCGCGTTCCAGGTGTGAGGGAGGTCTACGTCTTGCCAGTGCTCGAGGAGCGTGGTTGGTAGGCCCGCGTCCTCTCGAATAAATTTCCAGTCCTGATTCAAATTGATGATGTCGCGCATTGTGCTGCCTCCTATTTGAGCACCCCTGCCTGATTCCGTGCGGAAGGGGCAAACGCTATTGGGATGAGCGGTCCGGCCTGGCGTTTAGGATTTTGGGGAAGCGGATGAAAAACGCGATACCCGTAATGGTGGCCGCCAGCACATCCGCCACCGGCTCCGCCAAGAACACCGCGAATACCTTGTCCGTCATAATCCGCGGCAGAATGAAAATCAGCGGGATAAGCAGGATGATCTTCCGCAGCAAGGCCAAGAAGAGAGAGATCTTCGCCTGCCCCAAGGCCACAAAGGTCTGCTGACAGGAAAACTGCACGCTGAACAGGAAAAACCCCGCCAGGTAGATGCGCAGCGCCCAGGTGGTAATCTCCACCAGCTCCGGCTTGTTGTTGAACAGGCCGACAAACACCTGGGGAAACAGCATAACAAGTCCCCACACGCAGACAGCATAGACCAGGCTGCTGACCAGCAGGATACGGAACGCCTGCTTCACCCGTTCGATCTTACCTGCCCCATAGTTGAAGCCCACCACGGGCTGGGTCCCCTGGGCCAGCCCCATGAACACCATGGAGAGGACCTGCATGACGGAGGCGCAGATGGTCATGGCTCCCACCGCCGGGTCCCCACCATACCGATACAGAGAAGAGGTAAAGGAAACCGTGACCAGGCTCTCCGTGGACTGCATGATAAACGGGGACACGCCCAGCGCCGCCACCGGGAGGATGACCGAGCTCTTTAGCCGAAAAAAGCGGCGCTGGAGCTTCAGCTTCGTCCGTTTGCCCAACAGGAACGCCGTCACCCAGACCGCGGAGACGCACTGCGCAAGGACAGTGGCCAGGGCCGCCCCGCGCACCCCCATGTTCAGCCCGAAAATGAACACTGGGTCCAGCACAATGTTTACCACCGCGCCCACCAGCACGGTGGCCATGGAGATGGTGGAAAAGCCCTGGATGGTGATGAAATTGTTCATGCCCAGGGCGATCTGGACGAAAACGCTCCCCCACAGGTAGATCCCCAGATAGCTGACGGCGTAGTCGATGGTATTGGCGCTGGCGCCGAACAGATAGAGCATCGGCTCTTTTACCAATTGAAACAGCAGCGTGGAACCCCCGGAGATCAACAGCATCAGCGCGGCGCAGTTGCCCAAAATCTCGTTGGCTCCATCCATATCGCCGTCGCCCATCAGGATGGAGGTCCTGGACCCGCCGCCCACACCCACCAGAGCCGCCATGGCGGAGATGAACATGATGATTGGAAAGCACAGGCCCAGCCCCGTAAGGGCCAGGTCCCCCACCTCGGGGATGTGGCCGATGTAGATGCGGTCCACGATGTTATACAGCGCGTTGACCAGCTGTGCGGCAATGGCGGGAAAGGCCAGCCGGACCACGAGACGGCCTACGCTGTCGTTGCCCAGGTCATTGCTCTTTTTTGACATGGCAGCATCATTCCTCTTCACTATGTTGGACAAGCAGGCTCTGCTTGATTTTCGCCACCGCTTTTCTGACGCTTCCGGGGCTTCCGGCGGCGCAGCAGGGGCGGTGGATGCTGTCGGAAAAGAAGATGCAGTAACCGCCGGGCGCCACATCCACAAAATTCTCGTTCTCCAAGTCTCTGTAAATGGTGATGTCCTTGTCCTGCATATCCCATTGGACGGTTTCCCTGCCCGTATAGGGCGCATAGCCCATTCGCTCCACACCGGAGACGACGTACTGGATGTCCAGGTAGTTGGTATGCCGCTCAGGGAGACATTCTTCTATCGGTTTGGTTATGAGGTCTTGGATATTCACATAGATGTCCCGCCCTTGAAGCTCATAGGTTCCCGGTTCCATGTTGGCGATATCATGGCCCGCGATCCATTCCAGAGCTGTTTGGATGGCCGTCGGATAAGGATAAGGGCGGCCTATTGCAAGAGAGGATGAAAAAATCATCGTCATAGCCTCCTTTTATTCTGAATTTCGCCCAAACGCCTCAATCTGCGTCAGCGCCGGGAAGAGAGAGGGGTCGTCAGCCTTGATGAGCTGCCCCACCTTCAGCCAAGTGATGCCGCGGCGCTTGATGGGAAAGCTCTGGGGCTCCACTCGCTTGCCCAGCTCCACCACCTCCGATGTGCCGTCTGAGAAGCTCACTGTTCCCTGGGTCCACCAGCTGTCATGGGGGAAGTCTGACCGGGTGGTCAGGCGCAGCTCCTCCACATCTACCGGGCGGCCAAACTCCACCGTAATCTCCGCGTCCTCCCGCTGGTCAATGCCCCAGGACTGGAACGGCCAAGGATAATGGCAGGTATTGGCCAGTACGCCGTCAATCACATTGCGGGCAGCAAATAGCGGTGCAATGGGGCCCTTGGTTTCTGCATTGGCGTGGGCATGGGGGTAGCATCCCACATCCTCGTGCTGGTCCATCACGTTTTTGGCCAGATTGCGGAAATTCCGATCCTCCTCCGGCCTGGCCCTGCGCATGGTGATATAGTGGGAAGGACCCGCGAAGCTGCCCGGGCAGTAGGAAATTCGATCCCCCTGGGAATACTCGTTCCGCTCAAAGGGGATGGGGTATTCCACCCGCCCCTGGGTGAGATACACATAGGCCTCGTCCATGGCCCCGTCCACTCGGATCACATAGAAGCCGGGGACCTGGTCCGCGGTAAAAATAATCCGGTCTCCGGGTTCGTACTGCTGGGGATATACAAGATATACCTCATCCTCCCCCCGCACCCAGTACTCCATCTCTCCCTGGGCATTCAAAACAGAAATACTTAAGTTTGCCATTGCTTCATCCCTCACAGAAATATACAATACTCAAAATCCCCGATACCATCCGATATCGGGGATTTTGGCATGGCTTTTTACAGCAGCCCCTTCACATAGTCCGCGATGGCCTGGTCTTTGCAACTGGTGAAGAACAGCTCCTGGAAGTGCTCACCCGCCACGGCACCCTTGACCAGCTCCTGGTCGATGGCCTTCAAGCCGTCCAGCAGGGGCCGGTAGGTCTTGGCCCGCACCTGGTCCAGGATGCCCTTATTCCGCATCTCCGGCTCCCGCCGCTCCGGGGGATAGCCCTGGCCGTGGCCGAAGCCGAAGAGCTTCTCGAACACGTACTCCAGGTTGAGCTCGCCGCCCCAGCCGAAGCCCTTGGCAAAAGGCATGGCAACGGCGTTGCCGTCGTTGACGTGGGCGAAGGTGTAGGCGTCCACCGGGTCCTCCACATGGCCGCAGATCACGCCGGGGAAGCTGTTCATGGCCAGCATGGCGCCCTCGCCGGTGCCGCAGCCCGTGACGACAAAGTCCGCCGCGCCGCTGTTCAGCAGCAGCGCGCCCAGGATGCCGCACTGAACATAGGTGAGCTGGGCCTTGTCGTCCGCAGCGTACATACCGTAGTTGTCTACAGTGTGGCCCATGGGCTCCACCACTTTTTTCAGTGCTGCCAGGATCACGCCGTTCTTTGCCGCCTGGCTGTTCTCATTGATGAGTGCAATTTTCATAGCTTAATCCCCCTGCGGCTGTTTGCCAATGTAGGCCAGGATGCCGCCGTCCACGTAGAGGATGTGGCCGTTGACAAAGTCAGAGGCGGAGGAGGCCAGGAACACAGCCGGGCCGCCCAGGTCGGACGCCTCGCCCCAGCGGTTGGCCGGGGTCTTGGCCAGGATGAACTGGTCGAAGGGGTGCTTGGAGCCATCGGGCTGGATCTCCCGCAGCGGCGCGGTCTGGGGGGTGGCGATATAGCCGGGACCGATGCCGTTGCACTGGATGTTGTACTGGCCGTACTCGCTGGCGATGTTGCGGGTCAGCATCTTCAGGCCGCCCTTGGCGGCGGCGTAGGCGGACACGGTCTCCCGGCCCAGCTCGCTCATCATGGAGCAGATGTTGATGATCTTGCCGCCGCCCTTCTTGATCATGCTGGGGATGACCGCCTTGGACACGATAAAGGGGGCGTTCAGGTCCACGTCGATGACCTGGCGGAAATCCTTGGCGGACATCTCCAGCATGGGGATGCGCTTGATGATGCCGGCGTTGTTCACCAGGATGTCGATGACACCTACCTCGGCTTCGATTTTGGACACCAACTCGTCCACCGCGTCCTCGTTGGTCACGTCACACACATAGCCATGGGCCTTGATACCCTTTTCCGCATAGGCGGAGACGCCCTTGTCCACCAGCTCCTGCTTGATGTCATTGAACACGATGGTGGCGCCCGCCTCCGCCATGGCGTTGGCGATGGCGAAGCCGATGCCGTAGCTGGCACCTGTGACCAGGGCCACCTTGCCGTCCAGGCGAAAGCTCTTATCGTTAATCATTTCAATGCTCCTCCTTGAAGGGGGCCGCCGCATTGGCGGCGGCCCCTATTTTTAACATCTGCCGAACATTACTCCGTCTTGGCCTCGGCTTTCATCGCGGACAGCCGCGCCTGAACGTCCTCCATGGTGGCATTGTCCAGGGTGTAGAACTTCATCGCTATGATAGACAGGATATAACCCAAAATGGGAAGCCCCATCCACAGGATCATGGAAACCGTCACCAGGTCACCCGTTACCGGATCGCCGATCTGAGGTAGGGACGTGACATAGCCGATGCCCGCGTACGCAAAGCCCACGATGGTGGTGGCGAACGCCACGATGGTTTTGTCCACCAAAGAGTAGGCCGCGCTAACGACGCCGGCGATCTGCTTGCCGCCGTTTCGGCTCATTTCGTAGTCCGCCACGTCGGCCAGCATGGGCATACGCAGACCGTTGGTCACGCCCTGGCAGGCTTGGAAAACACAGTGGCACACAAGGTAAGCTGCGGTCATCGGAAGCGTTCTGCCAATCTGAGTCGGATCGCCCAGAACGAACAGGGCGATCATCAGGACGCCGCTTATGGCGGAACCGATGCTAAAGCTGCGCAGAGCCGTCCGCTTGCCCATTTTGATGGAAACCTGGTTGCCAAAGATCGACACCAAAATGTTGGGGATGAACACGATCAGGCTCAATTTTCCATAAAACGCGTAATTTCCGGCAATGATGCCCCAGACTGCTATGATAACGCTGGTATTCATGGCAATGGTCATCGCAATGCGGTCGGAGGCACAGGCGACCAGGATCATCTGGAAGTTGCGGTTGCTCTTCATGACTTTGAACATATCCGAGGGGGAGACCTTTTCCTTGCTCAAGCTGCGGTAGTTCTCCGGGGTGTCCCGATCCCACAAGCTGACCACCGTAATCACCAGGATAACGAAGCTCGCCGCCAGCATGGTGAGGCACAGCTCCCGCATGGTGCCCAAGTCAACAATGCCGTCGTGCTTCGGGACAAGGTAATTTGTGTTGTAGAGATTGAACGCCATGTAGAAAAAGCTGCTGATGATACCCATAAAGAGGCCCAGCCGGTTACGCTGGACAGGCTCATTGGTAAAAGCCACACGGGCACCGCCCTGAGCGGTCATCATGAAGCTGTACCCGATGACGTACACGGCGTAAATCAGGATAAATGTAACCAAATTTGCACCGACGCAGAAGAAATACATACACAGTACGGCAGTGGCACTGATGATCCAGCCCAGAATCATCGTCGGGCGGTAGCGGCCAAATTTTCCATCCGTCCGCTCCACGATGAAGGCGATGATTGGATCGGTGATGGCGTCGAAAATACGGGATGCGGTGGCAATCATGGCCACGGTAGTGGCAAGCAGACCATAGTAGCCCGCCCCCAGGTAGGTGATGTAATTCATCACCAAAATAAAGCAGATCAGTAGTATATCATGGACCGAAAATAGATACAGTTGCCAGGGCTTTGCTTTGCGGTACTGCACGGTGTTGGTGGTCTCCATAGTTTTCTCCTCTCTTTCCGGAAGAATGCTGATCCGCATGTCTTCACTCAGTTAAATAGACAGAAACCGATCCTATTTTAAGATATGCAAAATTCCCCGTTTCACCAAATGAACAGGCTGTCTCCCCGCAAACGCAGAAGCGCCTCGATGAAATAGTAATCGCTGTAGATAATGGGCACCTCCGTGTTGCTTCCGTCGGGATCGTTATAGAAGTAGGTGCCGCCGTCCACAATGGAATCAACCTCGGGGTCCCAGTTGCAGAACTTCTGGTCACAGGCCCGCAGCATCTTCAGAGCGGCCTGCACATAGAGACGCTTTTCGTGCTCCGGGACGTGCTCGGCAATCTCCAGCAGGCCGCAGGCGGAGATCATGGAGGACGTGGTGTCATACTTGACGGGTTCGGCGGGGGCGCGGTAATCCACCAGGGGCAGCCAATCGGTGACGGCCATGGAGGAAATAACGTAGTGCGCCGCCCGCTTGGCGGTGGTCAGGAAGCTCTCATCTCCGGTGTGGCGGTAGGCAAGGGCGAAGCCGTACAGAGCCCAGGACTGGCCCCGGCTCCAGGCGGACCCGATCCCATACCCCTGGCCGCCGGGAGCGTCCAGGAACTCCCCGGTTTCCGGATTGAAGCGGACGATGTGGTTGGAGCTGCCGTCCCCTCGGGCAATATACTGCTGGGCGGTTTTGGCGTGGTTCAGGGCGATCTGCGCGTACCGGGGGTCCTTTGTGGTCTCGGATGCCCAGAAAAGCAGAGGAATGTTCATCATGCAGTCAATGATCATCCAGCCGCTCAGGGGCACGCCGCCGCCCATCATCTTCTCCAGCATCTCGCTGTCATTCCACGCACGGATATACCTGCCCGCAGAATTATAGCGGCCCGCCAGGGTCTGCGCCGCGATCAGCGCGTCCTCCCGGGACTGTGGATTCCCAGTCTTGCGGTAGTTAGCCACCGCGGAGGGCAGCAGAACAAAACCGATGTCATGGCCCGCCCGGTCGATCTGGACCAGGTTGCTTACGATGCGCGCCTCCACCCCTTCGGCCGCGGTGCGATATGCCTCATCTCCCGTGGTCTGATACATCTGCCACAGCATTCCAGGCCAGAAGCCGTTGGTCCAGTAGCAGAGCAGGGGTGACTTTCCCTCCTTTACAGCCTCCTCGCCTGTCGTGCCAAAGTCCAAGTCATGGTACTTCCCGTCTCTGGGGCTGTACGGGATCATTGTACCGACTCGTTCACACTCCCGCTTCATTTTAACAAGCAGCTTATCATACGTGCTGTTGAGCCAAGCCTGGTCCTCTTCGGTCAGAATCGTTTTGATGAACTCTTCCATTTCTGATGCTCCCTCCTATCGCTTTGTTTGCTATCGACCCTTCTGCTTTCCTGGCCCCATGGGGCCAGGAAAAGCCCAATTGGGCTTTTCCATCCACTTTACCACTCGAACAGGTCATTCCCCTTTAGCCGCAGGATGGCCTCAATTAGGTAATAGTCGGCGTAAATGATAGGTACTTCGGTGTTGGTGCCATCCGGATCGTGGTAGAAGAAGGTTCCCCCTCCCATGATGGAATCCTTCTCCGGGTCCCAGTTGGCAAATTTCGCTTCGCAGGCGCGAAGAATGCGGTAGGCTGCCTCAGTATAGAACCGAGCCTCGTTCTCCTCTACATGGCTGGCGATCTCCAGCAGGCCGCAGGCGATACACATAGCGGCGGTGGAGTCATACTTTACCGGTTCGGCGGGGGCCCGGAAATCCACCAGGGGCAACCAATCGGTGGTAGCCAGATTCGCGATACAGTAGTGGGCGCACTGCTTGGCGGTGTTGAGGAAGGATTCGTCCTTGGTATGGCGGTAGCTTAGGGCGAAGCCATACACTGCCCAGGACTGGCCGCGGCTCCAAGAAGATCCCTGCTTGTAGCCTTGCCCGCCGGGGTTGTCCAGGTACTCGCCAGTTTCCGGATCAAAGGCAACAATATGGTTGCAACTGCCGTCAGGCCGAACGATGTACTGCTGAGCGGTCTTGGCGTGACTGACCGCGATCTTTTTGAACCGCGGGTCCTGCAATTCCTCAGACGCCCAATACAGCAAAGGAAGATTCATCATGCAGTCAATGATCATCCAGCCTCTGGACGCTTCAACATTGCCCATGTAGGAACCAGTGCTGTCGTTCCACGCACGAATGAATTTACCATCCAAGTTGTAGCGGGCGGCTAAAGTTGTGGCGGCGAGAAGGCCCCGGCGGCGAGCTTCTTGATCTCCGGTCTTGCGGTAGTTGGCCACAGATGACAACAGGAACAGGAACCCAACATCATGGTCCACGGTTTCTGCGCTGCGAAGCAACACGTCCAGCCGTTCCTCCACACCCACAGCGGCATTCTTGTACGACTCATCCCCTGTGGCCTGATACATTTGCCACAGCATCCCTGGCCAGAAGCCGTTGGTCCAGAAGCTGACGCCGCCCACCTGCCCCCATGGAGTTTCCGTGATGTCATCATACATCCCGTCCTTGTTGGTCGTGTAGGGAATGTTTGTTCCTACTCGGGCACACTCGGCTTTCATTTTGACCAATAGCTTGTCGTATACACTATCCAGCCACTCTTTGTTGGAACCCATTTTGTCAGCCATTAAACAACCTCCTCATTAGAATAGAAAGCAGAATAAATAAAAATCACGGCCGTGACTTTATTTGCTTTGGATAATATGTACTACTGTACCACAAAAAACGATCTCCTTCTTGTCATATATTCGCATAAATCTTGCAAATCTTCGCTTGCAAGAAAATTCCAATGACGGTCAGCCTCGCGTATAGGCGGCATACTTCTTGGGTGAAATGCCCACCGCTTTCGTAAATGCCTTTAAAAAATTACTATAGTCTCTAAATCCACACATAGCGCATACCTCTGTTACCGACTTTCCTTCTGAAAGCAGAATCTTGGCCCGAGTAATACGCTTAGCGGTGATATAGCGGTTTATCGTAGTACCGGTTGTATCTTTAAATATTTTGCACAAATAGGAACCGTTGATATAAAAATGTGACGCCAACATCGTAATACTGATTTCATCGGTCAAATGTTGGTCAATATACGTAAGAATTTCATCAATTCGCAAATCATGGGCACGCGGCATATTGCGCAACTCGTCCAGCGATGAATGAGGCTCGTTAATACATCTGGAGTGAAATGCGGAATTTAGAAAGGTAATCAGTTCCAAAAAATATGCCTGGTCTAAAACATCTTGCCCAAACTCCTGCTTTTCTGATAATTTATGGATAAAGTACATAAAACGTTTTCGTTCCTCTTCGGTTAAGCTGAGTTTATGACCCCAAATTGGGTCGCGATGAGTAAAACAATAATTTAAATCTGTCTGTTCTGTGGAAAGCCGTTTCAAGTATTCCGGATGAATGCAGAGGACCACGCGTACATGGTTTGCCTGATCAATTTTTGAAAGATAATGACTTTCAAACTGATTGATAAAAAAAATATCACCAGCTTCAAATTCGTATACGCGGTTATCTATGAGAAATTGCTTTCCTCCTGAAATGGAAAAGTAAACCTCATAACAGTCGTGAATGTGGATACTCATGGTTCTCTCTTCGCTATATAATCGTGCAATAGCAAAAGTTCGCGTTCCGACACAGGATTCAATGGCCGATGAGCAGGAATTATGAATTAACATAAGCAAACTCCTTTCCACACTTTCATAAGATTTGTTTGAGGCATTTCTATCGTCACTAGTGTATCAAAAAATATTTACTATTTTCTCGGTTTTTCTCTCTTAAATATTGCAAATTTTCGCCAAAAATTGCTCTATAATTTTTCTCTTGCGAAAAATGGAAATATTTACAATTATTTTTGCAAAAAATAGTGGGAAATTCCAAACAAGGCGAGAAATTTTGTCAATATTTCAACAATTTGACCAAATCGGCCATTTGTGATAAATTTAATTTGAGAGGGAAACTATGGGGAAGGTGATAAATGAATCAAGCAAAAAGGAATAGAAGCAATGTCAAGGGCTGTAGTAAAGGAGCTGTTTTGTATGTTTTTACAGTCAAAGCAAGATTATCAAGAAAAACTGTTTGAGGTCCTTAATCCCTTGGTGTCACATTACAGTGCGGGCCGGGCCAGACTCACATTGGGCTACACTGGTGCATCATATACCCCAACTGTTGCACAAATTGAGGGGTTTGCACGTGTGTTGTGGGGACTGGCACCATATTACTGCGGTGGTGGCACAAACAAAGAGTTTGAAGAAATCTACTTAAATGGTTTTAGCCATGGTACAAACCCGAAAGATGCTGAATACTGGGGGACAGTTGCACCCAATCAGCAAGAAATAGTTGAAATGGCGGCGATAGCTTTTGGGCTTTTGATGGCACCAGAAAAGCTTTGGAATCCGCTGTCCCCCGAAGCGAAGTCAAATCTTGCCGCTTGGCTTAATCAAGGTAATATAACCGAAGTTTACCCCGGAAACTGGAACTTTTTCCCTGTTCTTATAAATGTTGCTTTCAAAAAACTTGGGCGACCAGAATATAACCAGGAGATTCTCAATACAAATCTTCAAGCAATCAACAGTTTCTATGTTGGTGACGGCTGGTATCGAGATGGCCCTGCAGATAGATATGATTATTATGTTGCATTTGCATTGCATTTCTACGGGCTGATTTACTCTGCCCTCATGAGCGAGGAAGATCCCGTAAACTCTCAGCTTTTTAAAGAAAGAGCAGAAATTTTTGGAAAACAATTCTTATACTGGTTTGATGAATCGGGAGCCGGTATACCGTATGGTCGTAGCATGACATATCGGTTTGCTCAGGTTGCTTTCTTCAGCGCCTGCATATATGCAGGTGTTGAACCGCTGAGTTTATCAGTCATGAAGGGAGTCATTGACCGCAATCTTGATATGTGGTGGCACAGTCATATGCAAGATTTTTCCGGCATTCTAACAATTGGATATAATTATCCTAACCTCATCATGGCTGAAACATATAATGCACCTGGCTCCCCGTTATGGGCGCTGAAAGCATTTTTGTTGCTTGCACTTGACGACAACCATCCATATTGGAAGGCTCCAGCGGCCCCCTTCCCGTCGGTAGAGTCCGTGAAGTATTTGCCAAAACCCGGTATGATTCTTACACACAGAAATGGTAATGCAATCATGTATCCCCCCGGGCTGAAAGTTCCCATCCCTATCGTAGGCCATTTAGAAGAAAAATACGGAAAATTCGCATATAGCAGTAGATTCGGATTTTCTGTTCGCAAAGCAGATGATTGCCTTGAAAACATGGCTCCAGACAATGACCTTGTATTTGAAATTGGCGGCTTCTTCTTTGGCAGAGGAGTCAGCACATCAGAAGTAACAGAAAATAAAATTGTAAGCCATTGGTCGCCATTTGAAGGAATTAATGTGGTGTCAACACTTACCGTGGAGGACAATAAAGGTTATAATCTTGAGCACACAATCACAAGCAACGTGGCGTGTACAGCCTATGCCTGCGGATTTGCTATCTCGCGGGATGCTCCGGGTTACAGAGAAGACTTTAACAATAATTGCGCCAATATTCTAACGGATTCAGGTGGTTGCGAAGTGGGCGGAGGACCCGGGCTTATTATTAAGGCATCTCCAAACACCAATTTGCTTTATCCACGCACCTCTATTCCAGCCGTCAAGTATTCAATAGCTGCAGGAAAAAATGTGATTTCTTCGTACACAATGATTTTTCCATAACCTATGTTGGGTTTACTGCGAATTTAGGATAAAGTATGTTGTTTAAAGTATGGGAGAGATAGATCTCGCACTCTCATCAAAATCTCTTCTGCCTTTGCCCCGTGATTTCAGCACTTTCCTGATATATTTTCAATAAAACAAATTTCTGATAACATCTGCAAGCAGGGCAGGGGGATATCGTTTTCGATATCCCCCTGCGCTTGTTGGGGTTCCCCCAAGCCCCGGACTGGCCGCTCCGCGTCCAGTCGAACACGCCTGACGGCGTGGCTTTTCCGCTCCCGTTGGTCGCTTCTTCCCGCACCTCCGCGCGGGATATATAAAGCGGGCATACAGACTTGGTTTACAGCAGCGAATAGTCCGCGATCATCATGCTGGCGCTGTGATCCAGTTCTGGATAGGCCACCCGCATAATTGCGCAGGCGATCATCAGCGAGGCCCTTCTTACCACGGCTTGAATGTTTGACACAGTTAAAAAATCCTGATCGGATGCCTTCATCTCCGGCGCTAAATCCTTGACAGAGATCACAGCTGGGATTCCAATAGAAATGACCGGCACACCAATCGTAGTCTGCGATAATTCCTCCCCGCTGTAATAAATCCGTATTCCAGCGTCCGTTAACTGTATACTGCGGCAGAGCCGGGAATACTCCGTGCAATTTGTGGAATCGACCAGCAGCACACAGGCTGCGTCTACTGCGGATGACACGCTGGCGATCAGGGTGCTTCCGCTGATATTCGTTTTGCCGCTCACACCCGGAGCCAGCACCGTCAGTTTTTCAAATGCGGACTTCATTGGAGCGTGGGTAAAAATCCTTTTTGCAGTTTCCGGCCCGATGGAATCAGCCGGGAAATCCCGATTCCCTATTCCGCAGACCAGCAGCGTTTTTCCCTTGTAAGGAGACAGGTAGCGGTCCAGCTCCTCGGTCAAACAGGCGCAGACATTTTCCAGATCGTCATAGTCGCCCAGCGGCCCCGTCTGAAGGGTGGAATATTGCCCTACAGCCTTGCTAAAAAGACCCGCCATATCTTCATCCTTGATGTTCACACGCTGGACCGGAATACCGTGGGCTTCAGTTTCGATGAAATCCACATATTCCGCGATCCAGTCACCGTTTTCTGACAGCGACCCTTTTTTGAACAGCCCCTCCAATACCTTGCCAATTTCGGGCGGCAGATTTGCAGCCATGATCCATTTCCCCCTTGTTTTATCGGTTTCAAATTTTTACTGTTGAGCAAGCGTCTGAGTGAACGGGTCGATCATGATGATCTCCCGCCCCGCCTTCCGTGCGTAGCGCACAGTCGCCGCCGTTCCTCCGCGCCGCTCACCATTATACACCGCCAGCAGAATCCCGGCCTGATCCACCAAACGCCGGTTGCGCGCCAGCATACAGCCATCATAATATTTCCGGCTCACATAGTCCACAAAATCGGCCCGCGCCACAATCATGTGATACCGTTCCCGCGCTGAATCGCTCCATCTGTCCGCCTGTCCCTCGCAAGGCAGGACACAGTGGAGGTTCAGCGCGGGATTTTTTCTGCGCAGGTCAAGAACGATCTGCGCACAGTAGGTGTCGGTTCCTTCCGCCATGCCGCTGAAAAAGTCCGTGACTCCGGCCTCCGCCAGTTTTGTGATCTGCTCGGTCAGTTCCTCTTTCAACGCCACACAGCGGCTGTCCGTTTCGTCATATCGCCATGGAAATTTGCTGGGGCGGTGGCCGGTAAACGCACAGCATTTTGTCAGCATGGATCATCAACCTTTTGATAATATATGGGGATTATATCCCCTTACTAAATGGGATTATAACCCCCATACTATTGACTGTCAATGAGGGGGTTGATTCTGTGATCGTATTTGATAAGCTGTGGGTAACAATGGAGCAAAGGGGCGTTTCCACATACCAGCTACGGGAACGATGCGGCATTGACAGTAAAACAGTCAGACGGCTCCGCGCCAATGATAATATTGAAACAAAGACCTTGGACAAATTGTGTACGGCGCTGAATTGCAAACTTGAAGATATTGCCGAGTATATATCGTGATTTTAGATAGGCAAAAAAATTCTCCCATACCAAAGCGGCATGGGAGAATTTTTGCAGTCACCGCTCCGGCTTTTGTTCTCTATTCTGCTCTTGCTCTTCCAGCTCCAGGCCGAGGATTTTATCCACGTTCTGCTTTGCCGTCTGATAAGCGATCATGTCCTGCCGCGCCGCCCGGTACTCCTCGTATTCCCGCTGCTTCTCTGCCAGCAGTTCGGCGTACTCCTGGGAAAGCTGGGCCACCTTGGGGATCGGCTTGCCGCCCAGGGCATCAAAGGCTCTTTTCGCCGCCTCATGCTGGGCAATCTCGGCACCATGCTCCGCCAGAAACTCCTTTCTGTGTCGGGACCTTTTATAGGCGGCGTAAATCTCCCGTGTCTTGGAGTAATTGATGATATGGGTCTTTAACTGGGCAATCTCGGCCATCCGCGCCTCCAACTGTTTGATGCGGCGGGAAGCGGCATCGAACCTGTTCCCGGCCTGTGCCGCCCGCGCCGCCAGCTCGTCATAATCAGTCAGGCCATTGTCAACCAGAAAATTCAGCGTCTTAGCGGCCTCTTTCAGATTAAATATCTTCGCCCAATGCTCATACCCGGCACCCTTCCCAGCAGCCATCTTCGCTTGAATGTCGATAAGCAGATTGACCTTCCGGCCATCCCGCTGAAAGGGCTTCTTTGCCCCGGCAGGCCCCCCGCCCCGGACGGCGAAACGCTCCCGCAGGGTTTCCCTGGTATAATCGCTCCCCAGCTTGGAGGAGCGGGTGAAGCGGTCCCAGCCGGGGGCGCGGAAGGACAGCGTTTTCCCCTCCTTGACCTCATAACCCTCGGCCCGCATTTTTGCCAGGAAATCCTCGTAGTCCCGGCTGTCGGGGAGCACCCGGTCAATGGTCTGGCGCAACTGCTCTTTATGGCTGAAGCCGTATTGAGCCGCCGCCATCTCTTTCTGCTTTTTTGCGCTGGGCTTCGGATTCTCAATGACTGAGAGGCCGTGCGACCTGCACAGCTCATCATTGAGCTTCCGCAGGACGCGCAACGCGGACCGTTTTACATCCCGGAATTTGCCGTCACAGTTAAGGTTGGTGCTGTTAAACTCAATGTGGGTGTGGATGTGGGCCTTGTCCACATGGGTGGACACCACGAATTGATGCTGGCCCCCGGTAAACTTCATAGCCAGCTCGTAACCGATGCGGTTGGCCTCCTCCGGGGTGATCTCGCCGGGTTTGAAGGACTGGATGATTCGGTACATGAGGACGTCATGGGCCGGGTCCTGTCTGCGCCCGGTGAGCTGAAAATAGAGCTTTTTGCTGGCCTCAAACTCCTCGGCGGCGGACTCCGGCAGACACATATAGGAGGACACCAGCTCGCCGTCTATGGTTTTTTCCGCTTTTTGATCGTAGTCCAGACGATCCATCATGAACCGTCTGCGGTTGCGCATGGTTTTGCGGGGGTATAGGCTGGAAATCGCCACCTGTTTCTCCTTTCTTCTTGCTTAACTATAAAAGTATAGTCTCATAAAACTATATCATTATAATATACTAAAATCATCTCTGTCAAGCTACACTATAACTATCAGAAGGGGTGGCAGTATGGCAGAGGAAATCAAAATCAAAAAGAAGTCTGCTCGCAGAGGGGACGATGGGCATAAGATCGTATCTGTCCGCATGAGGGATGAACTGATCGAGCGGTTGGACGCTCTGGCGGAAAGCGCGAACCGTTCCCGAAACGACATCATCAATTTGCTTCTTGAATCAGCCGTAGATATTGTGAAGATTGAGGAGTAGTCCCCATTTTATTTCAGTGGCTTTGTTATAAAAAATGTGGGTAGGCCATGCGCCCTACCCACATTTTCTGTCATTCCTCAGTTTGAGCCAAACCCAGACGCTCGGCGATCTCCTCTGGCTTCAGCCCGGATTTGCTGGCGCTCTGAATGAGCTCTTGTATCTTTTGTTTTTTCGTCTTGCGGGGTTTGCGCGGAGGTTTAGGTGCGAGAACGTCTTTTTTCTGCTGCTCCAGCACCGCAATTCGCTCCTTCACCGCCGCCGCCTTCGCGTCAAATTCCTGGTTTGCGGCGGTCCGTCGCGCTTCGATGCTTTTCAAATCCTCGTTCAGCTTCTGAATTTTGGCGTCAATGTCAGCAGCCTTCTGTTCAGCGGTGCGGCGGGGACGCCTTACTTTTTGTTCATCCATACCGGCAAAACTCCTTCTATAAATATTTTAAGTAGAACTTTCAAAGAAATTATATCCAGCATCACTTTTTTTATAAGGCGGGGTTCTTATTCACGTTTTAATTCCCGTGGAGAACGCTGACTGTTGATTCGATAGGATAGCCCAAAAGCAGGCCGGTGGTAATAAACTCTGCCGTAGTTCCTGCCTGTGAATACGAGAATGGGGCCTTATCTGTTCCATATAATTTCATTTCACAAGCACAAAGGTGCTCAACCTCCTTTTTTTCGGAGGCAGAAACATAATGGCCCAACTTCTCGTAAAACTCGAATACCGTATCAAGGTTGATATAATCCGATATGCTTCCGATCCGGCAGATGAATGTGTTTAGATACGCTGGTCCGGATTGCTGATCTTCCACATCGGCAAAAATATCCGCAGGCAGAGAATCTTTAAAAATCCAAAATTGGCGTAGTGCTTCCTCTCGGGTGGGATAGTCAGGAGTATATATATGTTTGAGGGAGTGCGATATGCCCGCAAAGAGTTTCAAACCATTCTGCACAGCGGTATTCAGATACTCCTCGTCATAGGCCCAGCCGCCGCAGCAATCCAAATTGGCCCAGGAATTGTATGGGATCTCTATTGGGTCTTGGATAAAGTCGAAACGGTATGTGCGAATGCAATACTTGTTTTCCGGGAAGCCGCTGTAAACCTTAACTTGGCTGCGCCGCTTGAAATCGTCCCGGACGATTGTAACGCCTTTTGAGTTTTGATGCAAAATTATGCTCATGTAAAACCTCACCACAACTCATAAAAACGATGTTTTAGCTTTAATCCAGATTCCATGCTTTTTAACTACCTTTTACAATATATCACAAAGCGCATTGATGTTCCACAACTTTTTTCTGCTGTGTGCGCACCTGTGTGCAGAGAAATTCGTTATAGTCTTTCCCATACTCCGCAGGCGGCGGGTTGTGATAGATCAGCTTTATCTTCCGGGATAGCTCCGGCTCCTCTCGAATAGCCCACTCCAGCCGATCCATGCCCTCCATCCCGGCCTTGTCATTGTCAAGGCACAAGCTCACTTGGGTAATGCGCGGATGATCGTGCAGGAATTGGAGCATGGCGCGGGGCGCGGTCCCACCCAGGGAAATGTAGTGGCTGTCCCGCCAGTCGCCCCCAAACTGCTTCACCAGCGTAGCCAGGGAAAGGGCGTCAATGGGGCTTTCCGCCACGGCCAGCCTGGGACACGCCGGGTCAGCGGCCAGCAGGGAAAAACTATACCTCTTGTCGCTGCCCTCCACATCCATCCGAAAGTTGTCCCGCGTCCCCCGCAGGCAGGCGAACCGGGCGCGGCCTGACGGGTCTTTGCCCACAAAGACGCAGTTCTGGTATTTCCGGCTCTCGTAGAGCGTACCGGCCTGAATACACGCTTGCAGCAGCTCCGGGTGAATTCCCCGGCCTTGCAGATAGGATAGCATGGTGGAGGGGAACCGGCTGGCCTCCGGGAGCCGGAAGGGTTTCGGAGGTTTTGGCTTTGGCCGCTCCTGGGGCGGCGGGGCACGAGAGCCGCACAGGGTCTCCACCGCCTCCACAAAATCCAGTCCCTGGACTTTTATCAGATAGTCCAGCGCCGTCCGCCCTCCGATGCCCCGGCTGTTCCAGCACCATTTCCCGTTGGAGATTTTGAGGCTGTCATGAGTGCGGGTGCAGTATTCGTTTGGGCCGCTCCGTTTCAGCTCATGGGGGTCATAGGTTTGGAGATAGGAAAGCAAGTCCCATTCCTTCGCCTTTTCTATCTGTTCCTTTGTTACGCTTGATATAACATATCATCTCTTTTCATAAAGCCCTATGGGCATTTCTTTTTTGCAGCGTCATCGAACATATGGACAATTGCGCTGATGAAGTGTATAATAGGGATAACCTGTGGTACGCTGAGTTGGGAGGTGAGTCCGATATGAAAGACAAGGTGTATATGGCTATCGACCTCAGAAGTTTTTACGCTTCCGTCGAGTGCATTGAGCGCGGCCTGGACCCCCTGACCACCAATCTTGTGGTGGCGGACAAGAGCCGGACAGAGAAAACCATCTGTCTGGCGGTTACACCATCTTTGAAATCCTATGGCATCTCCGGCCGTGCAAGGCTGTTCGAGGTAGTACAGCGGGTGGCGGAGGTGAACGCCCAACGGCGGCGGAACGCTCCGGGACGCCAGTTCACCGGCTCCTCCTGGTATGACCCGGACGTGAAAGCCCACCCGGAACTGGCCCTGGATTACCTGGTTGCCCCGCCCAGGATGGCCCATTATATCGAATGGAGCACAAAAATCTACAACGTCTATTTGAAATACGTGGCCCCCGAAGATGTGTTCGCGTATAGTATCGACGAGGTGCTGATGGACGTGACCAACTACCTGCCCACCTATCAACTCACCCCCCGAGAGCTGGCTCGAAAGATCGTTCTGGACGTGTTGGCTACCACTGGCATTACCGCCACGGCGGGCATCGGCACCAACTTATATCTGGCGAAGGTAGCCATGGATATCTGGGCCAAGCACACCAAGCCGGACAAAAACGGTGTGCGTGTGGCGGCAATGGACGAGATGAGCTACCGCCGCCTGCTGTGGGATCACCGTCCCCTCACAGACTTCTGGCGGGTGGGACCGGGCTACGCCAAAAAACTGGAGGCACAGGGGCTGTACACCATGGGAGATATCGCCCGGTGCTCTATCGGTAATGCCGCCGACTATTACAACGAAGATCTTCTTTACAGGATGTTCGGCGTGAACGCGGAGCTCTTGATCGACCATGCCTGGGGGTACGAGCCGGTAACAATGGCTGACATCAAAGCGTACAAGCCCGAAGCAAAAAGCGTAGGCTCCGGGCAGGTGCTCACCTGTCCCTATCCCTTCGACAAGGCCCGAATGGTAGCCTGGGAAATGGCGGACCAACTGGCCCTCGATCTGGTGGGGCAGCGGCTGGTGACGAACCAGCTCACCCTCACTGTGGGCTATGATATCGACAATCTCCGGGACACTGAGCGCCGCAAGCAATACCACGGCGAGGTCAAAACAGACCGCTACGGGCGGCAGATTCCCAAACACGCCCACGGCACCGCCAATTTGGAGGAGCACACCGCCTCCTCCAAGCGTATCACAGCGGCGATCCTGGAACTCTTTGACCGCACCGTGGATAGAAACCTGTTGATCCGCCGGTTGTACCTTGCCGCAAACCGGGTGACGGATGAAACCACGGTATCTGATGGGCCAGTCATGGAGCAAATGGACCTGTTCACAGACTACGCAGCCGCTCAAGCAAAAAAGGAAGCTGAAGCGGCGGAGCTGGCACGGGAGCGCAAACTCCAGGAGGCCATGCTGGGTATCAAGAGCAAGTATGGCAAAAACGCCATCCTAAAGGGGACAAATTTGATTGACGGCGCTACCGCCGCTGACCGCAATGGACGTATCGGGGGGCATAAGGCTTAACATGGGAGCTTACGATGATATTTTGAATCTGCCCTACCCCATACCGACCAGACATCCCCGTATGCCTATGGCAGACCGGGCGGCGCAGTTCCAGCCCTTTCAAGCCCTATCTGGTTACGGTTCAGCCATTCAGGAGACAGCCCGTGTTACCGGGGAGCGGGTGGAACTTACTGAGGATGAGAAGGGCGTTCTGGACGAGAAGCTGCGGCATCTGTTTGAAACAGGCGAGGAGGGCGTATTCACATATTTTCTGCCCGATGGAAAAAAGAGCGGCGGGACTTATGTTGCCACGATGGGAAAGATCAGGAAAATTGACCCATTGCAGGGCTGTGTCGTTCTCATGGACGGCACGGCCATCTCTATTGAGAATATTTTAGAAATCAAGGGTGAGGCTGTTCAAGACAACCCGTTTTAGCAAGAAACGGTCCCGCCGGGAGAGGGAGCTATGGACCAGATACAGAGAAAAGAAACCATTGGCCGTATTTATGCGGCTTTGATGGAGCGGGGATACCGCCCCACCGACCAAATCATCGGCTACATTCTGACAGGCGATCCCGCGTACATCACCAACCATAGAGGGGCGCGGCTGCTTATTACAGAGGTGGACCGCCACGAATTGCTGCGGGATATATTGCTGAACTATTTCCAAATTTGATCCCTGAACAAAAACCTTGAAAAAGGCCAGCGTGAGCAAAATTGCCCACGCTGGCCTTCGAATCCAGTCAGCGCATTTATCACAGCTTCTCAAATTTTTTCAGTAAGGCGTTGATTCCCGCCCAAACCTGGGCATAGCCCCGCCGCAGGTCCTCCACATCCTGGGCGTAAAGGTTCCGTGTCTCATTGCACCGGCGGGCAATCTGGTTCACATTATTGGAGATGGAGCGCAGCAGCTTCACCAACTCCACCACGCTGCCCATGTCCAGCTGCACGACGTACCCGTCCACCGCCATCTTCCGCAAGTAGGCCCGCAGATTGGTAGTCCCCAGGAGGGCCATCTTCTGGTCGATCACCTTCTTTTCTTCCGGGGACACCTTCGTATATAGGCCAACCGTCCGGCCCTCGCTGTACCTCACAGCGCCGCCTCCCCTCGCTGGCCTTTTTCCACACTGGGAGACACCGGGGCGGGCGGGGTAAACGCACGGATGGCATCTCGAATGGACGGTTTATTACCCTGGGTGGGTAAGGAAACGGGGTTCTCCCGTGCGGGTGCCCCACCGTCCTCCAAATTCGGTCTGCCATCACTATTCTGATGCTGATTAACCCCCTTGTTGCTGGGCTTCTCCAGCTCCCGGTTAAGCTGGGTCAGACGGGCGGATTTCTGCCGCAGCTCCTCCTCCTTGGGGAAAGGGCGTTCGGCCTCCTCCTGGGCGTTTTTCAGCTCGCTTTCCAGCCGGGCTAACCGGGTTTCGTTCCGTTTCAGATTTTCGGCCATACCCTCCAAAGCATTATTGATGCGGGTCACGTTGCCCACCGGATCGTCGGATAGTTCCGCCGTATAGGTCAGGTGCTGTTTCATCGTCACTTTGAATTTGAACCCATTACAATGAAGCTGCATGGGAAAACCCCGGTACTCGCCCAAATCCACCACTTTTTCCGGGTCCATCATCAACATACAAGCCTTGATGATGGCCTCGCCCGCCGCCTTACGCTCGGTGAAAACCTGCCCCATGACAGTCATAGTGAACGCATCGTCTTTAACGGGATGTGCCTGTGCAATGGGCAGATCCTTCCCCAGCGCCTCAATGAACAGCTTTGTCTCGGCCATCTGCTGGGGATAGTATTTCAGCGCCTTATCCTGCATTTCATACTGCATGGCGGTGTGGTTGGCTTTCAGCATTTTCAGCTTCGCCACCTGCACATCAAGGTCCATCTTCTCACGAATTCGATCATCCCCGGTAGCCAGGGCCTTGACCTCGGCATAGGACAGGGCGGTGGCGTCCACGTCCTCGGCGGACCGGGCGGGGGATTTGCTTGTCATAACCTGACCGATAAACTTCTGCTTGTTTTCCACCAGACCCCAGTTGTAGGCGTCAAAGGTGCCCTTGGTGACGTACTTATACATTCGCACTTTTTTATTCATGTTGCCCTGGCGCAGAGAACGGCCCGCCCGCTGCTCCAAATCAGCCGGACGCCACGGGCAGTCCAGGTCATGGGAGGCCACGATGCGGTCCTGGACGTTGGTGCCAGCTCCCATCTTCTGGGTGCTGCCGATGAGCACCCGCACCTGCCCCCGGCGCACCTTGGCGAACAGCTCCGCCTTTTGCGCTTCGGTGTTGGCGTCATGGATAAACGCGATCTCCTCCTGGGGGATGCCCTGGGCGATGAGCTTTGTTTTAATATCGTCGTAGACATTGAATTTGCCGTCACCCTTGGGCGTAGACAGGTCGCAGAACACCAACTGTGTCCCCCGGATTTCCGTGCTGTCCCGCCACTCCTTGATGATATTTTTGACACAAGCGTTGACCTTGCTGTTGGGGTCATCGGGCAGAAGCGGGTTCTGCAAACGCTGATCCAGCGCCAGCTTGCGCCCGTCCGAGGTGATTCGCAGCATATTGTCCACGGACGGTTCCACCTCTCTGTTGCGCACGGCCTCGGCCCGCTCTCCCAGCTCCGCCACCATTTCCTGCTGAAAAGTGCTGGGCTCGGTGGTGACGGTGATGTACTCGGCCTCCGGCACAAGCAGATTGAGCATATCCGCTGTCTGGATGTCGGCGGCTTCCTTCCAGATGCTCATGAGTTCCGGCAGGTTGTAGAACTTGGCGAATCGGGTCTTGGAACGGAACCCCGTCCCCTCCGGCTTCAGCTCCATGGCTGTCACCTTTTCCCCGAAGTCCGCCGCCCAGTTGTCAAAATGGCGGTGGCCGTTTTTCACCAGCGTATCAAACTGGAGATAGCGCATCATGGTGTAAAGCTCGACCATACTGTTCGAGATGGGTGTACCCGTGGCAAATGTGATGCCCCGCCCGCCGGTGATCTCATCCATGTAGCGGCATTTGCCAAACATATCGCTGGATTTCTGGGCGTCTGTCTGGGCGATGCCCGCCACACGGCTCATTTTTGTGTGGAGGAACAAATTTTTAAACGCATGGGCCTCATCCACAAACAGCCGATCCACGCCCAGCTCCTCAAACGTCACCACATTGTCCTTTTTCTTACTCTCGGTCAGCCGTTTCAGCTTGGCCTCCAGGTTTTTCTTGCTTTTTTCCATCTGCTTGATGGTAAAGCGGTCACCATCATCCTCCTTTGCCTCCTGGATGGCTTCTATGATCTCGTCAATCTGGTCCTCAATGACGGCCTTCTGACGCTCCGGGGACAGGGGAATCTTTTCAAACTGCGAGTGGCCGATAATCACCGCGTCATAGTCCCCGGTGGCGATCCGAGCGCAGAACTTGCGGCGGCGCTTGGGTTCAAAGTCCTTTTTTGTGGCTACCAGCACCTTCGCGCCGGGATAAAGGCGCAAAAAATCGCCGCCCCACTGCTCCGTCAAGTGGTTGGGGACGACGAAAAGGGATTTCTGGCACAGGCCCAGCCGCTTGCTCTCCATGGCGGCGGCAACCATCTCATAGGTCTTGCCCGCGCCCACACAGTGGGCCAGCAGCGTGTTTTTGCCGTAGAGAATATGGGCCACGGCGTTGCGCTGATGGGGCCGCAGGGCGATCTCCGGGTTCATGCCCACAAAATTGATGTGGGAGCCGTCATACTCACGGGGCCGGATGTTGTTGAATTTATCATTGTACTTTCGGCACAGGGCCTCCCGGCGCAACCGGTCCTTGAAAATCCAGTCTTTGAACGCCTCACCGATGGCCTCCTGCTTTTGCTGGGCGATAGCGGTCTCCTTCTCGTTGAGAACGCGGACCTCTTGGCCGTTCTCCCACCGCTTGTCAAAAACACGCACATCCCGCTGGTTGAGGGACGCCTCAAACAGCTCGTAGGCGTTGACCCGCTTGGTGCCGTAGGTGGTGTAGGCCCTGACGTTATCCTTGCTGTCGGCGCTCTTGTTCAGCACCCGCCATTCGCCGGAGGAATCGGAGTACATCAGCTTGATCTTATCGTCCCGCAGCTTTTCCGGGGTCTGGCACAGCTCATGCATGAACTGCTGGTAATATTCCGGATCAATCCAGGACGCGCCAATGCGGACGCTGATCTCCGAGGCGGCGAGGTCCTTGGGCTGCACCTGCTCCAGCTTTTCCGCGTTGACCGCGAACTCGGGGTGGTCCTCCGCCGCGAGGCGGGCCTGGGCCAGCTTCCAGCGCACATCGCCGGACAGGTATTCGTCCGCCGCCTGCCAGCCCCGCAGGGCGCTCTCCCTGTCCCCGTCCAGGTCAAAGGGGCCGGTGGCGGGGTCCTTGAAAATGACACCCTCCAAATCGGCCACGATCTGGGGGATTTTATCGGGCCCGCCCATCAGACCGGCCATGTACTCCAGGTCCACCCGGGCCTTCTCCCCGATGGACACCGCCAGGGCCTCCACCGCCGTGTCCACACTGGTGACGGCGCGGCGGTTCTGGATGGTGCGCTTGGTGAACATATCCGCCTTGCGCTCCAGATTGCCGTCCTCATCCAGCACCTCCAGCGAACACAGCAGGGGATAGGCGGAATCCTGTTCAAAGGCCATCTTATTGCCCAAACTGTTCAGTAGGCCGTGCTTTTTGGTGAATTGGTCGTAGAGGCGGTTGAGCTTTTCCTGTTCCGCTTTTACCGTGTCGTCCTTGGCGTTTTGCAGTTGGAGGTCGATGAGCTTCCGGGCACAATCCCGAATGGCGATCATGCCCTTGACACGTTCAGCGGGGGTCTTGCCCAGCTCCATCCGCGTCATGCGGGAATTCTCGCGGAAATACAGTTTACCCTCATGCAGCGTGTAGCTGAAATTGCGCACAGACGGGTCGGCGGATATGGATTCCAGAGCTTCGCCGGTCTGCTCATCCGCCGCGTCCAGCTCCAGCAGGTCCTTGTCCGGCGGGGCGAGGTTCTGGACTGCCCCGGCAAGCTGCTCGGAAAGATTTGCCCCCTCAATGGGGGCTACGGTGTAGTCCTGCTTGCCGTACCGGGTGCTGTCCGAGGCGGGGGTACCCAGTACCATGTCCGGATGCTCCAGAAAATAATTGTTGATATGAAAGCCGTCGTCATTTTTACTTGCTCCCACCCAACTGGGCAGCTCCACGGCGGGTCGGTCCCGCTTTTGCAGAAAAATGATGTCGGACACCACTTCCGTTCCCGCGTTGGCCTTAAAAGCGTTGTTGGGCAGGCGAATGGCCCCCAGCAGATCGGCCCGCTCCGCCAGATATTTGCGCACCGAGGTATCTTTGCTGTCCATGGTGTAGCGGCTGGTGACAAAGGCCACGATCCCGCCGGGGCGCACCTGATCCAGCGCCTTGGCGAAGAAATAGTTGTGGATGTTGAAGCCCAGCCTGTTATAGGCGGGGTCGTTAACGTGGTACTGTCCAAATGGCACGTTGCCCACCGCCAGATCGTAGAAATCCCGCCTGTCCGTCTTTTCAAAGCCGTCCACGGTGATGTCGGCATTCTGGTAAAGCTGGCGGGCGATCCGCCCTGTGAGGCTGTCCAGCTCCACGCCGTACAGCTTGGCCCCGGACAGGGACTCCGGCAGAAGCCCGAAAAAGTTGCCGATGCCCATGGAGGGCTCCAGCACGGTCCCCGGCTGATAGCCCATATTTTCCACCGCCTGATAGACGGCCTTGATAACGGTGGGCGATGTATAGTGGGCATTGAGGACGGTAGCGCGGGAGGAATTGTACTCCTCCGGGGTGAGCAGCTCCTTCAGCTCGGCATACTCCTTGGCCCACTTGGGGTCATCCGGGTCAAACGCCTTGGCGATGCCGCCCCAGCCCACATAGCGGGACAATATCTCCTGCTCCTCGGGCGTAGCAAGACGGCCCTCCCCCTCGATCTGCTTCAAGGTGCGGATGGCCGTCACATTGTACTGATATTTGGTTTTCTCGCCGCCTGCGCCCAAGTTATCATCGGTGATGTGGAAATTGTGCCGCTCCTGGGCGGGCCGGGGGGCTGGCGGTTCCGGCTGGCCGATCTGCCCACCGTCAAGCTCTACCTGTTCCGGCTCTGTTTCGGGGAGCTGTACGGAATCATCCGCTGCATCATGAGCCGGGGGGCTTGCTACAACGGACCCATCCGGCGTTTCCTCCTGTCTGAGCTGATGTGCCATCTCAGCGGCGATGTATTCCTCGCTGGTCAGCACGTCCTCCACAGACTCCCGCACATAGGGGACAGGCGCTGACTGGAAAATGGGAAACCAGCCCCGCAGGTCCAGATCCAGCAGCTTGACCTCGTTGTTGGCATAGTCCACGCTGTCGATCTTCATGCGCCGCCCGTCCATCATCAGCTCCATACCGATGGGGATATAGTCGGCGGCATCGCTCTCTTGAATGATCTCATAGGGCGCGTCGGGACCGCTCTCCGGGCCGGGGCGGGCCAGCACCACGCTATGCCCGTGCTCCAGCAGCTTTTTGAGCACCGCCTGCCACGCTTCCCGGCTCCCGGTGGCGGGCGTCTGCCCCAGGCCGGGAATGTCCAGTACCGGCGCTTTTGTCCCCAGCGCGGAGGACGCCTCCTCAGCATCCTTGCCGTAGAACATCATAAACTCGCCCACTTGGACGCCGACGAGCTTATCCGGGTGCTGGGCTTTCAGATTCCAATATCCTTCCGCATGAGGCGCGAAGTCTGGTTCGACAGGAACAGCATTGCCGCCTTCCGGCTGCTCCGGCGCTGGAGCTATCTCTGCGCCAGTCTCCGGCTGTTCTGGTTCCGAATGGTCCGAAGATGGAACATCTTGAGCGGGGTCCTGCCGCTTGATGGGACCTTTCACGGACCATGTCTCATAGCGCGGTTTCGGTGTGGGCGATGCACCCTTTGCCCATTCCGGGGTGTCGGCCTCATTGGAGTGCCGGTCCGGAGCATCCCGGCGGTCCAGCGAAACATCCTGATAGCTGCGCTCCAAAAGGTCCTCAATCAGCCATTCCCGGAACTTGGGCAGCGTGTGATACGCCGCCATAATATCGGAGTACCCGCTGGCAACGTGCTTCACATAGGTGTCAAGCTCCGCTTCAAGGGCTTCCTGGGCGGTATCATAGTCATTGGAGCGGTCCCGAAGCTGCTCATAGAGCCAACCGCCCCGGTTGATCTCCCGATCCGTCATTTCCAGCAGGTCACGATAGAGGGTGACGGGGCTGACAGACCACTCCGTCGCCGCTTTATCCGGGGCAGGGGACAGCACATTGCCGTCCTGGTCAAAGTCCAGCCGTATTTCCTCCCCGTCCCGGATCACAATGGCTTCCTGCCTGCGGTATCTCTGCTGGCTGATATTGCTGAACCATTGCTGGGCAAAGGTGTTCAAGTCTCGGCGCAGCCGGGGGATCCATTTGCCCGGTTCGGGATAAACCTGCTGATAAATCTGGATAGAACCATCCTGCTGGAAGGTCAGCGGTTCCAGCGTCCCCTTCTCACGGTCCACCCGGAAGGTCATTTCCGGGTCATACATCAGATCACCGTTCAGCTTATATGTGTGGCTGATGGCCAACGTGTCCTCATTGAGCCATTCCAGGTGCAGGGGCATCATGCTCTCCCCAGCTTCCAGCTTCAGATAGCGGTACTCGCCGCTGACCAGCTCGGGGAGCAGCTTTGCCAGGGTGCGGTAATTGAGCTCCGGCTTGGTGCGTCCGGGCTTTCGGGAGGCGGGAGCGGCATATGTGGCCGATACCGCTTTGGTGAGCTCCGTCCTTAACTTGGCAATCAGCTTTTCAACCGCATCACGGTCAGATTCCGTGAAGCTGAATGTAACGTCGCCATGGTCATGGACAAACTGCGCGTGCTTGATCCCAGCACCGTCCATGAGCCTTTTCAGCAACGGGGCCTCCTCCGCCGTTACGGTGGCTTTGTAGTTGGGGGTCGTGGTTTCAACCGCGCCAGCCTGCATTTGCGCTTCATAGCGGTCGATATCCTCCGCCGTCAGCCATTCGGGTTTATCGGGCAGGAGAGCGTACAATTCCCGCATTTTGGCGATCTGCGCCTCTATGCCCCCCTCCGACAAGTGCTTTTGAGCGCGGCCACCCGCCCCCAGAAAATATTCGCAGTCAGATTTCAACGCGCTTAGGCGGCGGTATTCAAACTCAAAATTGTGAGGAACAACATCAGGGCCATCGCCGTTCTCCACGGTCTGCCCATGTCCCTGCTGGAGCTGGGTTTGCGCCGCGCCGGTGCGCTCCAATGTTTTCACCCGGCGTTCCATGGTCTGCCCATCCACAGGCATGAGGGTGACAGCATGATTTTCCCGCAGCTTTTCCACATTCTGATCCAGCATATGGGTAGGGAAGCCGCACAGCTCCACCCGTCCCACGCCGCCGACAGGCCGGGTGGTGACGGTCAGCCCCAGCAGGGCGGCGGCGGTCTTGGCATCCTCGCCGTACAGCTCAAAGAAGTCGCCCATCTGATACAGGATGAGGCTGTTCGGGTGGGCCTCCCTGACCTCGTTCAGCTCATCCCACCAGGGGGCGCGGGAGCTTTCCTCCTCATGGGGCACGGCGGACTCCGCTATTGGCGCGGCGGGTTCAGCGGCAGGGGGGGTGCTGGCCTCCGGGGCCGGTGCGGAGAACAGGTCAAAAGAAATCTGCCCATCATCGTCCTCTGCCACTGGGGGCTGCATTTTCCGCCTCAGAGCGCGGGCCGCAGCCGCCAGCTTGCCCTCTGGCTCCGTTTGGCCCTCCTGCTGAGCTTGGCGGATTTGTCGGGCCTGTTCCGCTTTCTGGGCCTCCCTTTCGGCTTTTCGGGCCTCCTTCTGTGCCTGCCTTGCCTGACGCTCCGCTTCCAGCTCGACCTCCGACAGCGGTTTAAACATGGAGTATTCGCCCCGCCGGAATGCCTCCACATCCCGCAGGACGGGGGCCATGCGCTGGTAGGCTTCGCTGTCCGGGGGCACAGCGGCCAGGATATTGAACATCTCCTGGGCCAGCCTGCCCCGCGCCACGGGATCGTAAGGCCGCAAAGCGCCGAAAATCAGCTTAACGGCCCCGTCCATATCAAATTTGGGAACTTTTGTCCGGTTGGGGTTGGCCTGATAGAACCAATAAATTCTCCGGGCCAGCGTTGTAGCCTCATAATCTGGCAGGCGCTCTCGTTCCTGTTCGCTGAGATAGTTCCCGCCGTCGATCAGCGCCCGGACGCGCTTCTGCACCTGGTTCCAGTTCAGCCGGATGGTAGCATACCCTTTGAAGCCGGATTCATCATCCTGCCGGGTAAATTTGATTCCCTTGCTGTCATGCCACTCATCATACCCGGTATAAGAGGAACCGCCGTCGCCGTATGCCTCCCGCAAAAACTTGGCGCACTCCTGGGCCTTGTGGCCCTGCACAAAGTAAGAATAAATGCTGAATTTTCCGCCCTCATAACTGCCGTCACCCAGGAGCAGGCGGTCAATTTCATCCTCAGTGATAAAGCTGGCCCTGCCGGGGACAAAGCCCTCCGCCGCGTGAAATTCCTGGCGGGGCGTGAACAGGTTTACTACATCAACCAATAATGCCTGGGGATCCGGGTGGTGCCTGGAGCGCAGAAGGCCGGTGTTTCGGTCATAGGAGCCCGCAAACTCGGCCAGCTCCCGCACGATCTGCTGGCGAGAAACAGGGGCCTTTAATAGTTCCGCAAGCTGCTGGGTATCCTCCGGGAAGCCCTTGCCTAAGAAATGCTGGGAAACCGTGGGCAGAAGGTTTCGCTCCCGTGCACTGTCGCTGAAATCCTGGCGGAGATGCCACAGCTTTCCCGCCAGTTCCCGGTATTCGTTGTCCTCGGCGGCGGCGATCTTCTCCTGGCTGGCATACCGGCCCTCTTGCAAAAGCCGGGAAACGCGGACAGCGACTGCGGGCCAGGGAAGATCGACGCCGACAGGCTCACGGGTACTGGTTCCGAGGTGGACGCGGAAGCCCTTTTTATCGAACCATACGGCGTACTTTTCCCCGGCGTCCACGATACCCTTGCCACCCTCGCCGTACTCTTTCTCTAAGAAGGCAGCGGCGTCCTCATTTCGGGGATTCTTCTGGAAAAACGCCACAATTCGTTCAATGCTGTGCTGGCCGTTGCCGCCGCAGGTCAGGGCGCGGTCTATTACCTCATCCGGTACGCGGAAGGTGGGCAGCTTGATCTCCGTCTGCCGCGTTTCCTCCGCCTGGGCCTGGGCAATGCGCTCCACCTGCTCCTCCACCGGGGGAAACAGGTGAAACGGCGCAGGGGCGGGTCCCTCAGACGAAGAAACGGCGGGCTGTCCGCCCGCCGTCTGTTCCCCATCCTGATTTACCTGTACACGATCTCGTTCAGCACGATCTCCTCCGCCTGCTGTGTGAAGTTGTTCACCGCCTGCACCCAGCCCATCTGGTCCCGTGCCTTCATCGCTTCGTCCACGCCGTTGCGCTTCTTCAGATCGGCCACCATCCTGTCCACCTGCTCCCGCGCCTGCTGGTCGATCTCCCGCAGGTGGGGCTCCAGCCGCCCGGTCAGCAGCATCGATGTGTACGTCCCGCTGTGGTGCTCTTGAAGAAAGCTCTCCCTCATCCGGCCGTACTTGCCCAGGGGCATTTCTTCCTCGGCGTCCTGTCCATCCATCATCAGGTCGGGGATCAGGTAATCGCCCACCTTCGTGTAAGTCAGCTCCATGTTCACCGCTCCTTTCTTTACTTTCACACTTTACAGTGCTAAATTCCTTTGCATCCTCAGTATAGCCGATATTCTGAGAAAATGCAAGAGGTTTTTCCAAATTTTTCTTGTCATTTTTCGTCTGCTCCCAGTCCCAGGTCTTGACCGCCCTGCCGATTTTGTTGAGCAGGTCCATGGACACCGCGCTGGCGGCATTGCCCAGGTGGTGGAGGACGGCGGGGGTGGAGAACTCGGTGATCCCCGCCAGATCGCCGTCCTCCATAAACTCGGCGGGGTCCAGGCCGCAGCGGGTGAGGACGGCGTACTGGACGCTGGCGGTGAGCACATCCCGAAAGCGAACCTCCAGATTGAGGTCGTCCAACTCCTCCAGCAGGCTGTTTTGCACGTCATAGGCCAAATCGGTTAGGCGGTCCTGGTAGACCTCGTTTACCGCCCTCGCCGCCAGCTCCATGATTTGTTCCCCGATGTCCCCGTCCTCGGCGGGGCCATACCGCCGTTCCAGCGCGTTCAGCACGGCGGCATGGTGGTCCTCCCGCATTTCCCACAGGTAGGGCGTCTTGGCCCCCTTTACCGGGCGGGTGTCTGATGCGTCAAAGACATATTCCAGCGAGGGCCTGCCCCGCCTGTCCTTTCGGATGAGGGCGATACCCTTGGAACCGGGTTTCACCCACCGCCGCATGGTTTCGTTCCACAGCTCCATGCTGGCGCAGGCGGTGGCGTCCGGGCGCTGGGCGTAAATCAAAAGCTGTTCATCGAAGGGATATTTGTATAAACGGCTGCTGGTGGACAAATACCGCTTCCAGCCGTCTACGCTGTGTGTGACGGCATGGGCGGTCTGGTTTGCCAGCTCTGACACATATTGTAATTTATTTGCCATGAAAGCCTCCCTTGAAAAATGAAAAGGGCTAAAAAGAGCAGTGCTCTTTTTAGCCCCATAAATGCGTAGCCTATTCCCCAAATACTTTTTGTATATCCTCTAGAGATTCAATAGGAGTCTCTTCTATTTTAGCAGTAGTATGTGGAAGTTCGCTATTCCACTCATCACGTGATTGATGATGTCCCATGAGATATGTGCAATAGCAGTATAACATTTTTAGTACAGCAGACAAATGAACAAGATTTATTTCTCGATTTGTGTCCTTCTCAAAAATATAGCGCCACTGGATAAATCCATCGTCATTTTCATCTAAAATATTTACAAACTCCTGTTGTTCCATTTCAAGAGATTCTATAGATGCGATTTTGAAAATCAACTGTTTGGTATTTCCGTCTAAAGTGTCATATAACTTTCTCAAGCTATGCTTATTCGGATATTGTGTCAAATCATCTGGATTGTCTTTTTGAGATTCGGTTTGCTCCCAAAAATGAAATGAGTAGCATAGTTTCAGATACAGTTCAATGGCAAAAAAAGCATTTGTAGCTGCAACAGGAATAAGACTGTTATAGGATACTTTCCCTACAGATTCTGATATTTTTTCTTTAAGTTCCTCATAATTGTCACGGAATCCGTTAGCGATTAAGTACAAGTCCGGAAGCATTGAATATTTTATACTTTTGTACTGCTTTATTTTTCCCATTCTATAATGCCCCTTTTGCAGTTGTACCCTATTTGTGTGCCTATCCTATCACAATCGTTCACAGGGTTCAAGACGTCAGCAGTTTTTTGCCCGCTTTTCGTTCATCCTGTCCAGCACCGCCCGCTGGGCCGGAGAGAGGACGCGGGGCGGCGCTACCTTCAGCCACTTTTTGGGCAGCTCAAAGGTAAGCCCGCCCCAGCGGTTGGCGTCGGTCTGGCGCACCTGTTCCGGATGGGTCCGGCACAGCGCCAAAAGCCGCCCCTTCAAAGCCTCATTGTGGGTGTAAATGCTGGCGGTGCGCTCGGCCTCGTTGAAGTTGATGATCGTTTCCTGCTCAATTTTGGTCAACTTCATGATATCACCGCTCCTTCCCAGGGCTGTGTCTGCCGGGGGAACCGCCGCCCTGGGAGCGGTCCGCCGCCTCCCGCTGGCACTGCTTCAGATTGTCCCGCAGGGAGGGCTTGGGGGCAGTACCCTCCTCTATTTCCCGCATGGCGGCGTCCTGTAAGGCTTCCAGTATGTCAAGGGACACAAGCTCCAGAGGAGAAGCGCCTAAAACCGTCCTGCACTCCAAAATATTCTGCGCCGCCAGCCGGTGGACCTGCTCGGGGGCGTCCCGTATGTCCGCCGCCACCTCCATCCGCCCGCCATCCAACTGCCGCATGGTGTTCTTGTCGTACAGGGCGTAGTCATAGGTGGCGTAGCAATCCTCATGGGTATAATCGCGGTCATCCTCGCTGGTTTGGATATGGAGGTATGTGGTCCCGCCCACCAGAAAAAGGGCTTCATCCTCGGATGCCAGCTCATCAGGTTTGGGGGCGGTGTTGTTGATAATACCGTCGATCTGGTTGCAGTTGTTCTCCACACTCATTTCCGTAGTTGCCAGATAGTTTTCCGGCGCGGACCGGACCTGACGGAACGCCCATAGCCGCCCGTCATCCGTATAGGAGGGCCGGTACAGTTCCGCGGCCTGCCGGAACATACCATCCAGACCAACAGCCTTATAGCATCCGCTATTATCCCGTGCGCTTTCCAGCAGCACCGTACCATTCCACAGGATATATCCAGGCTCCATCCGCTGTTCCGCCAGCCCGCAGAGGACCTCCCGCTCCCGAATGAGAAGATCGGGGCCGCAGTCCCGCTCCGTCAGGGGATGGATGGGCACGGGGAAAAAGGGCTGTTCACTCTCAATTTCGTCCGAGGCAATCTTACCGGAGATTGTTTCAGCGGTGCCACCATCCCGCAGACACGCCGCCGCTTGCAGCATCTCGCCAGGATAGAGGCAGCAGTTGTCCAGGCTCAGCTCCACCAGCTTACCGGCCAGCTCCCCGCCGTACTCCGCCCGAACAGCATACAAACCGCCGCAAAGGGTGTCCAGCCATTTCTCCACGTCAGCCTCCGCGTCCATGGAGGGCGTAAAATTGGCGTACTGCCCCTCGCTCACACAGTTGGCGGCGAAGTCGATCCATCTCTGCACCGCCTCCGGTGTGGAGCCGGGGGCGGCGGTGTGCAGGACGGCGAAAAAATCAGCCCTTGTCATTCCGCAATCCCTCCATCTCCGCAACTACACCATCGGCATACCGGCACAGATCCTCATGTACGCCGTCGATCACAGCCAGCACAGCACGAATGGCGGCGTCCACCGCCTCCAGCACAGAAGTGTTGTCATAGTCCTCCGCCGTCAGCGCCAGTAGTCCCACCACCGTTTCCTCACTCAGCCCCAACTGCGCCGCCAGCTCCTCCGCGCTGGGAAACCCATCCCCAACCTCCAGGAACCACTCATAGGGCATCCCGAAGTAGTTGGCGATGCTCTGGAACTGATACACGTCCGGGACGCTGGACCCGTTCAACCAGCGGTTCACCACCGGCACGGACACACCCAGGTGACATGCTAAATCCTCGCGACGCACTCCGCTGATGATCAGCAGGTCCCGCAGACGCTGGTCAAAATTTTTGGTGCTTTCCATGTTCATGCTCCCTTCTTCTTGTTGTCAAATTCCAGCTCAAAGCGGACATATTTCCCGCCGTCGTCCACCATCACCACCGTAGCGTCATAGAAAACGCCCTTTTTCTCCGAGAACAGGCCGGACACAGCGACGCGCCCGTTTTTCAAGAGCGCGGCGGCGATCTTCCGCGTGAGCTCCTTGCGCTTGCTGGCAAAAAAGCGGTTGTTCTTCCACAGGGCAAAGCCACAGGGCGGCGTGTCATAGTAGCCCTCGCAAAAAAAGCTCTTTTTGCCCTCCACCACGTTTTTCCCACACCGGGGGCACTTGCCCACCACCGTCCGCCCGGAACGGGACAGGGCGGAGGAGGTCACGGCCACGTTGGCATAGCTCTTGACCAACTTGGTGAGCATATCCACGATCCCGGTCATGAACTCCTCCGGGGCCAGTTCGCCCCGTTCCACCGCGCCCAACCGTTCCTCCCACTCCGCCGTCAGCTTGGCGGATTTGAGCTGGTCCGGCATAGTCCCACACAGGGCCAGCCCCTTTTCGGTGGGGATCAACTGCCTGCCATTTCGCTCCACATAGCCGGAGCGCACCAGCTTCTCAATGGTGGCGGCGCGAGTGGCTGGGGTGCCTAATCCGACACGCTCCACGTTCTCCAGCTTGGCAAAATCCTCCGCGCTGGCGTGTTCCATGGCGGAGAGCAGGGTGTCCTCCGTGAAACGCGGCGGGGGCGCTGTCGTGCCCGATTTCAACAGCGCGTCCCCGCCTGTCAGCGTTTGGCCCTCGGCCAGCTCCGGCAGGATGGAGGGCACTTCCTTTGGGATCTTTTTCAGCGTCACGAGATAGGCCCGCTCTGCTTCCTTCCAGCCCATGGCCGCTTCTGTCCGGCCCCCAGCGGCAAAAGAACCGCCGCCACATTCCAGCGTGACAGCGGTTTCGGCATAGGTATGAGGTTCGCCCACCGCGCACAGCAGACGGACGGCAATCATATAGAGGATGTTCCGCTCCCCGGTGGGCAGGGCGGCGAGGTCGGCCCCGGCGATCTCCGCCGTGGGGATGACGGCATGGTGGTCGGTCACCTTGGAGCTGTCCGACACCTGGACGGCGTTCACCGGGAAAGCCAGCCCCTCCATACAGGGCAGCGCCCCGGCCACAGTTTGGCACAGCGCGGGCAGGCCGTCCGCCATATCCTCCGTCAGATAGCGGCTGTCCGTCCGGGGGTAGGTGGTCAGCCGCTTCTCATAAAGGCTCTGCAAATAGTCAAGGGTCTCCTGGGCGGTGTAGCCGAACAGCCGGTTGGCTTCCCGTTGGAGGGTGGTCAGGTCATACAGCTTGGGGGGCCGATCCGTCCGCTCTGTCTGTTTCACGCCCGTCACCGTGACGGATGTGCCCAGGCAGGCCCGCCGCAGCTTCTCCGCCTCCGTCTTGGACTTGATCCGCCCGCTTACCGCCGTCAGCCCATCCAGCTTCAGCTCCACCGTGTAGAATTTCTCCTCCTTAAAGCTGGTAATGACCGCTTCCCGCTCCATCAGGAGGGCCAGCGTAGGGGTCTGAACCCGGCCCACATTCAGCGTTGACCCCTTATAAAGCGTTGAAAAGAGCCGGGTGCCGTTGATGCCCACCAGCCAATCCGCCTTGGCGCGGCACAGGGCGGCGGCGTAAAGGTTGTCGTAGTTGACGCTGTCCAGCAGATTGTCAAAGCCCTTGCGGATGGCGGGTTCCTCCATAGAGGAGATCCACAGCCGCTTCACCGGCTTCGTGCAGCCGCACAGATGATAGACCAGCCGGAAGATCAGCTCACCCTCCCGGCCCGCGTCGGTGGCGCATACGATGGATTCCACCCGGCTGTCCTTCATCAGTCCATCCAGAATGTCAAACTGCTTTTTGGTGTCCGGCAGCACCCGATACTGCCACTCGCTGGGCACGATGGGCAGGTCGGCATAGCTCCACTTGGAATACCTGGGGTCGTAGGCGTCGGTGGGGGCCAGCTCCACCAGATGGCCGATGCACCAGCTCACCAGCCAGCCGGTCTCGCCTGTCGGCTCGGTCGGCGCTTCTAAGTGCCCTTGGCACTTAGAGGTCGCCACTGGCGACCCGCGCCCCTCCAGATAGCCGTCCCGTTTCTCCGAGGCTCCCAGCACCTGGGCGATGGCGCGGGCCACGGACGGCTTTTCTGAAATTACTAATTGCATGAAACCTCCTCCGAAATTTATGAAATCTTTTTTGAACATTTTCACCAAATCAAAAATTTGCGTTTAGAAACTTTTGCATATGTAATGTGCCGAAAATGATCAAAAATGATGGGATCATGTTGATTTTTCCTGATTTCTGGTTTACAATTGTGTCAGTCTTGGCCAGGGCAATATTAAAAAGAAAGGACGATTCATATGTTCAATGTTGATGGTATCTATTGCTCAGTTCCCGGCCGCTTTGCTTGCAGGTACACTGCTCCGTCAAAACAAGCAGCGGAATATTTTGTCGCCAGCTTTTTGGGGGCTGTCCGGGAGAGGTGCCCGTTTGCTGAGCTGGTTCCCGATGGCTGTGATGTCATTCTCGACACCCCAAACGCGAGAGATACTGTTCAGATTGCGGGGCTTTTAAACGCCCGACTTGCTGCGGGTTTTCCTGCGTGTTGAGCGGATTCTACTCCTTTTGGACTTCTCTAACCAACCTCCGCCAGCATATCCCGATGCATGGTGCGCCTTTGCTATACGGACAGCCATGGCAGGGATGGTCTGGGGGCCGGACGGGGGGAGGCGGGGCCTCCCTCCGCCCAGCGGGCACCTGGGTCATAAACAGCTCATAGGGGCTGTCGGTGAAGCGCGTCATTCCTCCTCACCGCCATAGCCCTCGGGGTAGTCCGGCTCGTCAGGTTCATCTCCGTAGGCGATGCGGGGGGCGGGCGCAGGCAGATCGTCCTCATTGACCGTGGGTTCCTCCTCGGCCTCCGTCAGTTCATCCAGGTCCTCCGCGTCGGCCAGATCGTGCTTGGGCTTGTAAATCTTGATGTACCAACCGGCACCGCCCACCGCCAGCGCCGCCAGGAGCACGACAATGATTGTCCCGGTTCCGCCGCCGTCAGACTGTTTCTCCGGCTCCGGGTCCGTCTGACCGGGGGCCTCCGCCGTGCTGGCACAACCCTGCCAGGATAGGACGCAGACGGGACAGGCAGCGTTCACAGCGCCGGGGACGCATTTCTGGGTACAGGAGCACACCGGCTCCGGGTCGGGGACGGCGGACTGGGACGGTCCATCGGCATCCTTCTCCGCCAGCGCCATCAGGTCGGATTCCGTGACGGCGTTGAGGAAGTACACGTTCTCAGTGTCCCGCTGGCGGTCAATCACCAGATAAAAGATGTTCTCATCCGGGGTGGCGATGGTGAAGAACTCCCGCCCGCTCTCCTCCGAGGTGCCGGAAGCATTGTCGATCACCGTGCCCTGGCCTCCGGGCGGTGTGGTCAGCCCCGCCGAGGGCTGGGGCGCTGGGCTGGGCGTGACAGCGGCATTGGTGCCGCCGGGTGTGGAGGGAACCGGATTCTGGTAGTCGTTGGCGGGGTCGAAGCAGCGGACAAACTGGGATTTCTCATAGATGGTGCCGTCCTTGCCCGTCACCCGGACGTAGACAGTGCAGTTTTCCGTGACCTCCACCACGGTGTACCAGCGGTTTTCCGTCCGCTCCAGTTGGCTGGTCACGTCCTGCCACGTCCCGCCGCCCACCTGGACCTGGGCGCTCTGAAAGCCGGTCCCGGCGTTGTCGGTGACGCGCACCTCCACCTCCGCCCGCTGGGTGGCCCAGCCGCTGGGCGGAGTGATGCGGATGGTGATATCCTGTTCCTTTTCGCTGCCGTCGTAGGCCAGAGCGGTGCCCGTCAGGGGCAGCGCCATCACCAGACACAGCAGAACACAAAAAATATGACGAATTTTACTGTTCAAGTTCTCTCAAACCTCCTTTTGGTCGGTCAAATTTGTTTGGGGCGGCTCCTGTTTCGCCCGGATCAGGTTCAACAGTCCCCGCAGCTCCTCCGGGGAGGACGCCACGCCGTGGACGATGCGCAGGATCTCCGTGTTCTCCAGCTCGGTGAGCTGCCGCTCAAGGTCTCGGGCGCGGGCCTGCCACTGGCTGGCTTTCTCTCTGGCGTTGGTCAAGTCGGCCCTGATCCGCTCCCGCTTGACTTCAAAAGCGTCACGCATGGGCAACGCCTCCTCGCTTATTGGGCACATAGTCCGCGAAGGTGGGCACTGTGCGGAACACCCGCTTGTTGTTCACCCACCGCTGGAGCTGCCGGGTGATGAGAGGGGCGCTGGGCCGGTCATAGATCATGACGTAGGGGTCGAAGCCCATGGCCCGCAGGGTGTCCACCCGGTAGAGGTCCTGCTCATGGGTGCTGCCGAAGTTGACGAGTACATACACCCGCAGCCGCCGGAAATCATGGATGTTGGTTAGTTCCAGAAAACGGCGGAAATCGGGGGTCAGGTCCACGTTGGGATCGTCCCAGGCAAAGTGAATCATTTTCGTGCGTACCCGGTTCAGAAGGGCGGCGTTGTCCGGGGTAATGAGCCGAATGTCCAGCCCCTGGGTAAAGTCCACCCACGCACGGCTGTCCGCAAGCTGTAGGATTAGCTTCTCGTGGTCAGAACAGGCCAGCAGATTGGGGTCCAGCAGCTTGATCTCCCGCTGGCCGTCCCAGAACTCAGAAAGGTCGGCCACCTGACGGCTCCGCCGCCCCTCCTTGCCGCTGACGATACAAAATCCGCAGTTTCTTGGACAACCTCGGGTCAAAAAGCCGTAGGCTGTGCCTTGAAACTGCGGATATAAGCTGTAGTCCGGGCGGGTGTGTTCCACCGCGTCCGGCAGGTTGGGACCGGGGCCGTAGCCCGTGCCGCCGCAAATCACATGGGCGGCGTTGGGGATCACCTGGGTGTCCTTGGAATAGGTGTCGGTAAACACCCGGCTCTTGTAGACCAGATCATAGCTACCCTCGGAGGTCCACATCTCCACACTGTCCCCCCGATTTTTGTGGTGCGCGGACAGCTTCATCAGGCACAGGTTGGGCCAGTTGTGGCCGTCCACGTCATATAAACCGATTTTCACGTCATTCCTCCAATCATGTTAAGGCTCTGGCAGACGGCCAAATCCATAAAAGTGGCTCTGCCAGTATGGTGTGCTGATGCTGGCGTAGGAAATGGGGTCGCCACAGTGGATCATCCGCCCGCCGCCCACATAGATGCCCACATGGGTGGGCCTGTTGGGATAGGGCGCGTCATACGTGCCGATGAAAAACACCAGATCACCGGGCTTCGCGTCAGCAGCGGACATCGGAGTGCAGATATCCTCCAGCCCCATCACCCCCAGCCGCCCGTAGTTCCAGCCGCTGTGATTGATGACCCAGGACACATAGCCGGAGCAGTCAAAGGAGGTGGTAGGATTCGTGCCGCCCCAGACATAGGGATAACCCAGGTATTGCTCCGCTACGGCCAGCATAGCCTGGAAGCGGTCATCGCCCACAGGCTCCCCGGAGTAGTCCGGGATGATCGGCCCAGTGGGTTCGCCGCTGCCGCCCGTGTCCACGAAATAGTAGGGGTTCAGATATTCCCCGTTCAGCATGACCTCCAGATGGAGGTGGGGCCCGGTGCTGTCCCCGGTACTGCCCACCGCGCCGATCACATCCCCGCGCCTGACCTCCTGACCCGCGCTGACGCTCAGTGTGGAACAGTGGGCATACCGGGACTGATAGCCCTGATCGTCCTCGATCACCACGCACAAGCCGTAGCTGCCCGTTTCTCCAGCGGAAACCACTTTCCCGTCGTGAATAGCCGCAACGGGTGTACCCTGGGCGGCGGCAATGTCCACGCCCCGGTGCAGGTCCTTGACTCCGGTGGTGGGGTGGACCCGGTAACCGTAGGGGCTGGACACATAGCCCAGCCAGGGGAAGTCAAAGGGGTTGGCAAACGCCTGACGGTTGCCATAGGTCTGCATATACGCTCCATAGCGGTCTGTCTGCTCCCCTGGGGTGAGGGTTTCAGCCATCAGGTCCGCCCACCGGCGCACGGTGAGGGTGGTTTTCAGCACCTTCCACTGATAGGGGTCGCCATTCTCATCGTATTTGGTTTCGGTAATAGGCGTCCGGGTGAGCTGATACTTTTCAGCAAACAGCCGGTCCAACTCCGGCTTCACCTGTTCAAAGGTAAAGGGGTCGTACATAGCGGCGAGATAGGACATCAATTCATAGGGGTTATGGCTGATCTCGCCCACGCTGTAGCGGTACTCGTCATAGCCGGGGAAGCTGGCGACGGTGCCGTTGATGTTGAGCTGAAGGTCGGTTTCCAGCTCGGTGAAATACAGTTCGGTGCTGCAAATTTCCTGCTCATCCGACAGATAGGTGGCGGAGAGATAGGAGGACTGAGCGCCGGACAGCATGGCGGTGCAGGAGGCCAGCCCCGCCGAGAAAAAGGCAATCACCAGCGCCAGCAGCGCCACGATCAGCAGGGCACTCTTGTGCGCTGCCGCGTACTGCTGTACCGCCCGGGCGATCTTCCCCACAACGGTGGCCATCTGCTGAGTCTGCTGGGCAGTCTTTTGGGCTTCCCGCGCGGCCTGGGCGTATCTGCGCTTGATTTTCTGCTTTTGCATCCACTTGGACAGGGTGTTTTCTCGCCGCAGCTCAGGGTGGTCCCGAAGGGCTTTCTGCCACGCCAGCTCCGCCCGGTCCTGGGCCAGACGGTGCTCCGCCCGGCGCAGCTCCCGGAAAGGCTTGGAGTGCAGGCGGCGCTTGTTCCATCGTAAAAAACGCGCCGTGGTCCGTTCAGCGGCAAATTCGCCTTTGTGCGCCGCCTCTATCGCCACATTCTGGTTCTCTACCTCTCGGAACTTGCCGTGGAGCTTCATCACTGCCGCCGTTTTTGCCATGCCTCCCATTTGGGTAAAAAAAGGGTGGGCGTCTTTCTCTGGTCGGACCTCCTCTTGAAACCTGAGACGGTGATGGAGCTTTCCAGTGATGGGGTCATACTCTTGAGTCACGCGGGCGCGGCGCTCCATGGGAACCAATGGCTTGGTATTCGTCAACCGCTTAACAGATCGATCCACCCGCCGAGCCGCTCTGTTATACTGCCTGCTCTGACGACGGGAGGGCGTCGGGGTGCCTGTCCTACCGGCCGCATCTGGGGCGCTGGCCTTCTCATCCTCAAAACGGAGATGGGGCCGCGCCTGCCCGGTGGTGTGATCTTGGGTGGTGGGTGTACTTTCACCCTCAAAGTGTAACCGCCCGCCGTCCTGGGTATCAGCCTGGACAGACGGGGCCGCGTCCTTCCGGAACCGCTGAGCCTGCTTCCGCTGCCGCCGCTTTTTACTCGAATCGTCTGGCGGAGGCGGAGCGGAGATATCCTCTGCTGGCCCCGCGTCCGGGGCGGGCACATTCTCAAACCGCAGCCGTCCCCGGTCCGGCTCTGGGGACGGGCCGGGGGCGCTGCCATCATCGAAGTTCAGCCGCCCGCCCTCTGGCTGTTCCCGGACAGTGGGAGCAGCCATGTTCTGCCGGAATTTCCCGCTCTGCCGCCGCTGCCGCCGTTTCCGAGATTGCCCATTGTCCTCAGCCGGGGGCGGGAGCCCCACAGGAACATCGTCCGCCCCCCGCATGGCAGGGGACGGCTCAATTTCATCGGTGGGACGGCCCTCCGGGGACGGAGGGGGCTGACGGCGATTCTTCCCCTTGACCGGGGTGCGCTGTGCCAGCTCCTGGTCCAGGGCACGGTCCGGGCCAAAGGACACATCCGCTGTGCGCTGGCTGACCCGGCGCTCCTCCCCAGTGGCCTTGTCCTGCTCCACCAGCCCGTCCCGGCCCAGCTTCTGGACCCGCTTGGATTTTGCCCGATAGCGGTCCCGGCTCATCGTGCCGCCTCCGGGGGCTTATGGTCCCGATCAGGCGCAGGGGCGGACCGGGCGGCGACCTCGGCCTGATTTTTCTGGAGCGCCTGCCGGATGGAGGGCTTCTTTTCCAGCCGCTTCCCCGGCTTCTCCGCCGCCCGCTCCGCCCGCGCCTCCCGTGCGGCCTCCGCCGTCAGCTCCAGATTCTCCACGCCGCCGATGGCGGCGAGAGTGGCGTTGTTCATACTGGACAGCAGCTTTTTTGTGGCCCGCATGGGGGCGAGGACCACGGACTGAAAGCGGCCCTCCTGCCCACCGTCCACCGTCTGCGCCTCTTTGCCGGTGATCGCACGTCCGGCGTTTTTCAAATGACCGCCCACGCTCCGCAGCTCATGGCCGACGTTCTCCACCCTTTCAATGTTCTGTTTCGTATCAGCGATCATGCCGCTGATGTGTTCCTGTAAGGATTCCAGCCTGGGCTTCACGCCCATACCGGCCACGGCATTGTCCAATACCGACACGCCAGCCTCCTTGAAATTTTCCACAGCATTTCTGGAGCAGTCCACAATCCGCTCCCGCAGAATGGTCAGCATTTTCCGCGCCCAATCCACCCTGTTCTCCAGTTTGGTGACAACACCTTTCATAATCCGCTGCACAGCGGGCTGTTTCTCTTGGGCAAGCTGCGCCTTGACCTCCTGCAACTCCTGAAACACAGCGTCAAACTGCCGGTTCATGCCATCCATGTACCATAAAAGCTGCGACAGGTCTGCCGCCTGCCCCTGCCGCCCGTTTTCCTCCAGCAGCTTTAAAAACTCCTGGAACGAGGGGACCTTTTCCATATCCACAGCCGGTCACCCCCTGTCAGCCCTGTCCGGCCAGATCTTCCGGGCGGGTAGTGAGCAGCTTGTACAGCTCGGTGTCCTTGGGGAAGTGGTCCACAAAGGGGATGATGACGTTCCCGAAAAACAAAAGCCCCTCACCCGGCCCACTGTTGGTCACATAAGAGAGCTGGTGAGGGGAAATATTGAGCTGTTTCGCCAGGATTTGGCGGTCCCCGGCGGCTTGGTTGAGCATATAGATAAAGTCCGAATTTTCAAAGATATTTTCGATCTCGGCAGAGGACAGCAGGTCCTTCACGTTCTGGGTGATCCCGGTGGGGATGCCGCCCCACTTTCGGAACCGCTTCCAAATCTCCACCGTATACGCCGCCGTCTGCTCATCCCGGAGCAGCAGGTGCATTTCGTCAATGTAGAGCCGGGTGGACTTATGGGCGTCCCGGTTCTCGCTGACCCGGCCCCACACCTGGTCCTGCACCACCTGCATCCCAAACTTTTTGAGCTGCTTGCCCAGGTTTTTGATGATGTAGCACACGATCCGGCTGTTGATCTCCACGTTGGTGCGGTGGTTGAACACATTGAGGGAGCCGGTGACGTAGATTTCCAGCGCCGTAGCCAGCCGCTGGGCCTCCGGCTCGGGCTGCTGGCACAAAAGCTGGTGGAGGTTCCCCAGCACGGGCATTTTCTCGGGCCGGGGGTCCTGCAAATAGTCCCGGTACACCATGTGGACACAGCGGTCTATCACCGTTTTCTCAATGGGTTCCAGCCCCGCCTTGCCGCCCACGATCAGTTCCATGAGGGACAGGATAAAGTCGCTTTTCAGCGTCAGGGGGTTATCGTCCTCGCTGTAGTTGAGGTTCAAATCCATGGGGTTGACGTACTGATTGGATGTGGGAGAAATGTCGATCACCTGACCGCCCAGCCGCCGCACCAGGGGCGAATATTCGTCCTCGGGATCAATGATAGCGATATCGTCCTGGGTGACGAGAAAGGCGTTGGCGATCTCCCGCTTGGCGGAGAAGGACTTGCCGCCGCCGGGGGTGCCCAGGATCAGGCCGTTGGGGGCCTTGAGCTGCTTGCGGTCCGCCATGATGAGGTTGTTGGACAGGGCGTTGAGGCCGTAGTACAGCGCCTCGCCGCCCATGAACAGCTCCTGGGTGGTGAAGGGGACGAAAATGGCGGTGCTGGAGGTGGTGAGGCCCCGCTGTATGTCGATCTGGTTCAGCCCCAGGGGGAGGGAGGACATGAGGCCCTGCTCCTGCTGCCAGTCCAGCCTCCGCAGGGCGCAGTTGTACTTCTGGGCCACTCCCGCCGCCTGGAATACGTCGGTTTTCAGCCGCTGCCGCCGGTCCGCCAGATTCAGCACCAGCACCGTCACCAGGAACATCCGCTCGTTCCGGCTTTGCAGGTCCTCCAGCAGCGTCTTGGCCTCGGCCCCGTAGGTGTTCAGGTCGCTGGGGATGATGTCCATGTCATATCCGGCGCGGACGGCCTTCTTCTGCTCCTCGATTTTCATGCGGTCCAGGTCGGTGAGCTTCCGCTTGATATTTTTGATGGCGGCGTTCTGGTCGATGGATTGGATGTGCAGCGTCACCACCTGGCTGTTCTCCAGGTCCAGGAAGTCCTTCAGCATTTTGTCTGTCAGCTCCGGGGCCAGGATTTGCAGGAAGGACGCCGCACCGTAGGTCCTGCCGATCTGGAACACCCGGCCATCCTGGAAGGTGAAACTGTCCGGGGCGATGAAGTCCTTGCTGGACAGCCCCGTTTTCCAGATGGCGTCCCAGGCGAAGCGGAACTTCTGAGCGCCCGAGGGATGGAACATCTGGTGCAGGACCGCCAGCCGCTCATAGCCGCTCAGCGAGTGCGCCCGGACGCCCAGCACTTTGAAATTAGCCAGGATATCCGCCTCCACCCGCTCCAGCCGGGGCTTGGCCGCTTTCAGGCTCTCCGCCTCCACGCCGAAGGTGATGTACTTGGTCTTGGTCAGGCCGTTGTTGCCCTTGGCGAGCTGATCCTTGAGCATATCCGAGTATTCCTCCCGGATGCCGTTGTAGGCGTCGATCTGCTCCGGGATGCAAATGGCCCGCTGGTATTCCTCCAGGTCGGCGCGCTGATTTAGGAAGGAGAACTGGACGTGGATGGAGCTGTCGAAGTAGTTGAGAAAGTCACAGTAATCCTCAAAAATCCGGTTCTTGTCCTCGTTCTGGGCCAACTGATAGTTGATGTCGTAGAAACGAATCTGCTTGGTGTAGTAGCGGTCCGTCACCACACAGATCCCGTCCCGGCACATCTCCCGGTAGGGGATGGTCTGCTGGGCGGTCTGGGGGAGCCTGCCGTCCAGCTTGGCCTTTTTCACGGCGGACACCAGCCGCCGCTTATCCGGGCCGGACAGCTTGGCCTCCGGGGAAAGCCGGATGGCGTCCCGCAGGTCGGCCTTATCTGTTTCGTGCCGCTTTTTTGCCGTGGGCAGATTTTTTGCCTGTGTTTCTTGCTGCTTTGTTTGCAACCGCTTTCGCCTCCATTTCATTTCGGTTCTGCCGCTCCAGGGCGGCGTACAGGTTTTCGGTGCGGTAGGGGCGGGTCCGGGGTGCCAGGAACCGCGCCCGGATGAAATGGCCCAGCACCTTCTCCAGGGGCTGGCCGTCCTTCTCATAGATGCCGAACAGGAAGAAGGGCAGCATGAGGCCGATCATCAGCAGTACCGCCGTATCGTTGCCGATGATACCCCGGGTGAGGACATAGGTGGGCACCCCGGCCAGAGCGCCCACGCCAAAGCATATAAGCTGGCGTTTGGTCAGGTTGAACGCCACCTTGGACTTTACACGGGTCAGGTCTTTGGGAACAGGGACAAAGGGCAATTATCTCACCTCACGATCTTTTGTTTTTGCGGCAGAGTGGTCGCCGGGGACGGGCTTCACAGCCAACTGATCCTTGATGGAGGGTTTGGACGGCTGTCCCTGTTCAAAGGGAACACCATGGGCTTCCTCGGACGCAGCCCGCGTGTCGCCGCGCTCCGAAGCGTCCGCCGCTAGCGGATAGAGCGTGAGATCGTCCGCCTTATCTGCGGTATCAGCCACCACCGCGCCCAGGGCGTCCAGCTCAAACTCGCAGTTCGCCCAATGGTCGGCGGCGACCTCCAATGGATTTTGGAAGTTCAAAAAATAGGCCACTTCCACCTCCGTCAGTGGTTTCGTGGTAAAATACTGAAAGACCTCCGCAGTTTTGGCGATCCGGTCAGCACCGTCGATCAGCTCCTGGCGGTCTTTCAGCAGCAGCTTCGCCCGGTAATCGGCGTAGTTCTCCGTTACGCGGTTCAAAAGCTGCTGATAGCTTTTTTCAAGATCCATCAACGCGCCTCCCGATCTTTGGGCCTGGCGGGTTTCTCACCGGGGACGGACTCCGTCGCCAACTGCGCTCTGATGGAGGGCTTGCGCAGGCGCAGAGGTTGGCTTCTGTCCTCATCCCTGGAAATCAGCGCGAAAAAGCCTTTTCGGTGTTCTGTGAAAGAAAGGGTCAGGGTCGGGAACGGAAGCAGGGCCATCAGGCGAACATGGTCCTTTGACTTAGCCCTGGCGATGTAGTCTGGGGACAGCTCCGCCATGAACTTTGTCCCGTCCGCGTTGTTCGGCTCCGGCGCGGCCTGGAACTGCCTCAAAATCCGTTCGGCCTCCGCCCTAATGTCCGCCGCTTTGAGGGGCTGGGTCAGAAGATGGTCATGCCGCACTTGCCCAACAAAGAGGTTGGTCAAACCGGGATTGCTGTTGACAAGACAGTATCTGCCCATACTTTCTTCTGGAAAGGCGGGAATGGTGTGCGCCCACTCTTTACTGGCACGGGAAAGCCGCCCATCATAGTCGAAGTGCCGGACGGTGTTGGCCAGCACACGCATGGTTCGGTCAAGGCCAAATTTGTCCACAACCTCTTTAGACGCGGCGGCTGTGTCCAGGCAGTAGGTAGAGCAGTTGTAATGCTCCGACAGCGCGGTGGTGATCGCTTTGGCGCACTCAATATTTAATTCCTGGGAAGCGTGAAACTGATCCAGCTCACCGCGCTCTGCGGCGTCTTGCAGCGAGTGCTCGTAGATGGGCGGAAATTTGCGTTTTCTGGGGGCCATCACCGCGCCTCCTTATCCCTGGGCTTGGCGGGCGTTTCACCGGGGACGGGCTTCGCCGTCAACTGTTCTTTGATGGAGGGTTTCTTTGCGGCTGGTTCCTGGAGCTCACGTCCTGCCGCCATCGCCCTCCGGGCCAGCGCGGTAAAATCATCTACATGGAATGAATGACTGCTAATCATATAGTCAGAGCACCGCGCCCTGGTGTTCAGCTTGGGGACGGACGCGGCCCAGGCCACAGCGTCACGGGACAGCCGCTCATCGTCCCGCCGCTCCAGCAGGGTCACAGCCAGAACATGGGACACGCGATCCGGGCCGAACTCCGCCAGCACCCCCTTTGCCGCAATAGAGAGCTGTTCCCCATCCTGGCTTTCCAGGATCGCCGCTTCAATGGCGTCCCGGCAGGCGATGTTCGCCTGATAGGAAGCCTCAAAGGCGGCAAACTCACCGTTTTCACGTGCGTATCTGACATTCTCCCGGTAGAGCGGGATGGAGCGGGTGGCCTCCCGCTGGGTCTCCAACAGATGGTCAGCCCGCCCCTCAATACACTCCCGGATGTGATCCATATGGCGGGTTTCCATATCCCGAAAATCTTTGAAAATATCGGCCAGCGGGGAGGGCGACGCCAGCAGCGCCGCCGCCTGGGACGCGGGGAGGTCATTAAACTCCAGCGCCATCAGAATGTCCTCGCGGATAGTGTATTCATAGGCATGGTCCAAAACTTTCTCGGCGGACATCCCCAGCAGTTCATGCTTGAACCGCTCCTGCTCCGCCGCCATTTTGTCGTACAACTCCTGTTTCAGCTTTTCAGCGTCCATTACATTCCCCTTCCTCATAGTAATTTTTCATACCGCAGCTTCATTTGCGGCGGGCAGAGGTCCACAGCGGGACAGCGTTTGCCGGTCCAGCGTTTTCCCCCTGCTCGCCCCATGCACGTCCAGCCTGCCGCCCGCAGGCTGGTTCCCGGCTCGGTGTCCAAGGTATAGGTGATGATTTTCTGATAACCCATGGCCTTTGCCGCCCGCGCCGCAGCAGCGTACAGCATACTGCAAGCGTTTTTCTCCCCGGTGGTGCACAGCCGGTTCACCTCCAGCGTCAGGCCATCGTCCAGGTATCGGCTCACAGGTCGGCCAGCGATCACCACGCCCACCAGCCGCCCCTCCACTTCGCAGCCGATGGAAAACTTATGGCCGGTGACAGGCTTATGGTGGCGGTGGTGGGCTTTGACAAAAGCGTTGGCCTCCCGCAATGTTGTGGGCACCAGCCGTATCATCGCGCCCTCTGATCCATGGTCCTGTCCGCAGCCGGGGAGGACCGCGCCGCCGCTTCCCTGGCTGCATCCTGCAAAGCCTGACGTACAGAGGGCTTTTCCGCATTTCGCCCGGAAAGCCGCTCCACCGCCTGGGCCGCGCGGACGGCCTGCTGCTCCAGCTCACCCCGATAGGCGTCCATAACAACGGCATTGATTGCCTCACGCATTGCCGCCGTGGTGGGAAAGCAGACATCGCGGTATTTCTTGTCCCTGCCCATCCGCTGGGGCATGGCAACAAACGGACCGTCCTTGCCTTCCACAATCTTGATGCCGGTGACGGCAAAACAGCCGCCGAGGTCAACGCTGGCATTTGCCAGGACGCAGCCCTTCTCCTGTTTGGGGTCATTCACAGGGTAGACCCTGGCACTCATGTTAGGCAAAAGGGGAGCCTGCTCCTGGGTGTTCTGGGTCATAGATTCGTTCATTTTCTTCCTCCAATCGTAAGTTTAATGGGCGTTTAGGATAGATTTGCTTACCGCGCCGGTTTTGAACAGGGAGAAGCACAGCAGAACCGTGTACCCGGCACATTGCCAGATGGCGGCGTGAAGATTGGCCCCACTCCCGATCTGGCTGATGAGTACGGCGTAGATCGCTATGCAGATCATAATAAAAAAGCCTTGCAGCCCCAGGGCCACAAGACCGCGCAGATAATTTTGCCCCATCTGCCCCCACTCCCGGTTGGTCATGGTGGCGAAGGGGATGGCTCCCACGGAGCAGTAGATGTAGATTTCAATCATGCGGCCGATCAGCACCAGCATGACGCACAGGGACAGGATGGGCATGGTGATTTTCAGCAGCATGGTTTCTACCAGCAAACCGAACAGCTCCCCGATGCCCATGGCATCAAGCTGGGCGGACACGTCCCCCAGGGCGGCGGCAAAGTCTACGCTGGTGCTGCCGGTGATGATACCCGCGCTGCGCTGGACCACCGTCTGGGCCATCTCGAAAATAGCCATGGTGATGTCAAAGGTGTGGGACACCAGATAGACAGCCACAAAGGTCTTTACGATCCACTTGTAAATGGCGAAGGTCTCAAAATCGTGAAGGTTGTTCCTGTCGATAATCATGCTGATCAGCTCATAGCACATCACGAAGGTGAGCACCATGCCCGCAATGGGCACCACCACGTTATCGCTCAGATTGCGGATCATGGAGAAAACCCCGGCGTTCCATGCCGCCGGGGTCGTCCCCACATTTGCCGCCACCTCCCCGACCTCGGTGTTGATCTGGTCGAACATCCCGTTGAGATTGCCCATGATACAGTCTTTGAGGATGCCCATGATCCACTCCTGGATTGTGTCGAGGATGTTCAGCATCGGTTATCCCCCGGTGCTGAACAGGTTAGCCAGCAGGGGCACCAGTTGCATACCCACCAGCACCACACCGCCCCCGGCCATGAGCTGCTTCATGCCCTGCGACTTAGCTCACTACGGATAAAGAAGCAAATGGAGATTAAAAATTTTTGCCGTCCCCATCCGGCGGGGCCTCGCCGGATAGGTCTGGCTCAATCGTCAGGCAAGTCCACCTTGCCTACAAAAGAATAATAAATCTCAATGTCCTGGTGGCGCGTTCCCTGCTCGTCCTTCCAGCACTCATGCACCACGATCTTCTCCACAAACTCCCGCAGAAGGGTGGGGGTCAATTCCTCGAAGCTGGTGTACTTCCGCACGACTGCCATGAACTTCTCCACGTTCACAGCGGCCTCCTGGGACTTTCCCATCTCCGCCTGCAACTCGGCGACACGGGTTTTCAGTGCGGCCTGCTCCTGCTCATAATCGGCGGACAGCTCCATGAAGCGCTCGTCCGTGATGCGTCCGCTCACACTGTCCTCATACAGACGCTTGAAAATGCCGTTCAACTCTCCGATGCGCTTCTGTGCCGCCTCCAGCTCACGGCGGCGGGCGGCGTTCTTCCGCTTGCCGCCGTCCTCGTTCTGCGCCATCAGCAGCTTCATAAACCGGACCTCATGCTTGGCGGCGTAGCTGGTGACTTTCCGCAAATTCTCCGTCACGCCCGCCGTCAAAAGGTCGGTGCGGATAAAGTGCGCCGTACAGTCGGCGGTGCGCTTCTTGTAGCTGCCGCAGATGTAGCAGTCCTGATGGCGCTTCTCTGTCTCATACCTCTGCTGGTACATGACGCTGCCGCAGTCGGCGCAGAACAACAGGCCGGAGAACAGCCCCACCTCGTCGTAGCGGTTGGGCCGCTTGCGCTGCTTGCGAAGCTCCTGCACCCGTTCCCAGGTAGCCTCATCAATGATGGCCTCATGGGTATGCTCGAAAACCATCACCTTGTCCTCCGGGTTGAGTACGCTGGTCTTGACCTTGTAGGACACTTTCTCCGTCTTGAAGTTGACGGTATGCCCCAGGTACTCCCGCCGCTCCAGGATGTGCGCCACGGTGTTCGCCGCCCACTTGCACTCATAGCCGGGGTGGTAGCGGCGGGTGCTGCCGGTGCGCTGGTACTCCATCGTCCCCGGCGTGGGGATGTTCTGCTCCGTCAGCATCCGGGCAATCTTGGTGGGGCCGTTCCCGGCGAGGCACAGACTGAATATCTGCTTCACCACCGGCGCGGCCGACCGGTCAACGATGAAGTGTCCGTCCGGGCCTTTCAGATAGCCATAGACCGGCTGGCTTGTGATTGGCATACCGCTTGCTCCTTTCGCTCTGACTACTGCTCTGATTTTCTTGCTTGTATCGCGCACGAGCCACTCGTTAAACAGGTTCCGCAGGGCGCTCATGTCGTTGTCACCCTGGGCGCTGTCCACGCCGTCGTTGATGGCGATAAAGCGGACACCCTTCTTTGGGAACGTGATTTCTGTAAATAGGCCCACTTGCAGATAATTCCGTCCCAGGCGTGAGAGGTCTTTCGTCACGACCGTCTTGACCGTGCCGCTCTCCACAGCGTCCATCATCTCGATGAAACCGGGCCGCTCAAAATTCGCCCCGCTCCATCCGTCGTCAATGTAGAACGTGTAGGGAATCAGACCATGGTCCTTGGCGTATGCTTCGAGGATGCGTTTTTGATTCTCAATCGACAAGGAATCCCCTGCTCTCTCGTCATCGTGGGAGAGGCGGCAGTACAAGGCAGTGATGGGGGCTTGCATGGGTTGCTGTCTTAACATCGTTTCCTCCAATCCGACAGCCCCGCCCTCGCTATTCCGATGGCACCAGTATAACACAGGGCGGGGCTGTTGTATAGTGCTTTCTGCTACTTTACAGGAAAGAATTTTGTGTCATTTAAATCTGGGGATTATCGCGGATGTACCGGCAGAAGGTCATGCGCTGGGGCGCTGCTGGCAGCAGCTTTCAGCCTCCAGGACTTTTGCCATTTTGTCGGCGGCGGTGTCGGTGGTGTTTTCCTTGAAGTAGCCGGAAACGGTGAGGATGGTATTGCCCATGCGGATTTCGGTCACGCAGTCCGGGCGGCGGGTGGAAGTGGTATTGGTTTTGCTGGGGGTGTCGGTCATAGGCGCTCCTTTCTACGATGCAGGCGAGGCCAACAGCGGCCCGCCGTAAAATGTATCAGGCCCCCTTTGAGGGCCGCTTGGAAACCGCGATATATCAGGGCTTTTCAGCCTCTAAATGTCCACGCCTGCGGCGCTCCCGTTCGCTGGCAGCTTTCTTCCTCCGGCGCACGATAGCAGCGCAGTCATCACAATACTTTCCCCGGTTGGAGTGCGGTACGAACATCGTCCCGCACTCGGTGCAACGCCGCGCCCGCCCCCGGTGGAGCAGGGCGGCGCACAGCCCCTTGTCCGCTGGCAGAACAGCGGCACGAAACCACTTGCAGACCAGCGAATAGGTGATGCTCTGCGGGCAGACACATTCCTCCCCATCGTCCAGCAGGAGGCAGTTGCCGTCCTGGTAGTTGCAGCAGTCATGCACCAGCCGCCGGACGGCCCGGTACTGCGGATAGGTTAGGCGGACGGTGTTATCGGTCATGCTCGTCCCTCCGCTGGCTGGGCGCACCGTGAAGCACCTGGTCGATGTTCCGCTTGACGGTCATC
>ERZ808028.239-NODE-239-length-54939-cov-11.099814_pt1 | contig 54939 bp, 54 predicted proteins | sample MGYA00380184_ERZ808028 | MGnify/ENA primary metagenome ERZ808028 (study PRJEB31490, sample SAMN06133397) | mouse gut metagenome | isolation source: J8_1 | host: mice | place: China: Chengdu | collected 2015-05 ... | reverse complement strand
GTCTCTGCGCGGCAAAACCGCAGTCAATCCTTTCGGATTGACGAGGATTTTAACAGAGCAGAGGCGGAAATACTGCCGCGAAAATCGTGTTCGGACGTGTGCGCTATGGTTAACCCGACTGAAAAATCCCCATTGCACTTTGTGTGCAGTGGGGACAAATTATGGCTTTGCCATTACCCTTTTGTCTCGCGCTGCTCGACATTTCTCCTGTTAGGAGAATACCCCCGCCCTACCGACGGCAAAATTTACTCTGTTCTGTGTGAGATTCTTCGCTATTGCGCAGAATCACAAATCTGCAAATCAAATTATTGTGTATAGGGTATTTCGTTTCAAAGCTTTTATAAGGAAATTTAAATATGCAACAAGACTTTTTTACAGACATCTGTGAAACCTTGCATTTGGGTACATTGCAAGCACCAGTAACCGCAGTTTCGGGCGGGTATATGCATAAAATGTTCAAAATACAAACCGAATACGGCGCGTATGCCGTGAAGCTTTTAAACCCAAGTGTGATGCAGCGTCCTGATGTGTTCCGCAATTTACATTTGGCGGAAACGTTGGAACAGGAACTGCAAAACGCACATATCCCGATTGTGCCCGCAAATACATATAACGGTGAAAAAATGCAGTGCCTGCAAAACCAATATTTCTATGTTTTTGACTGGCTGGACGGCAAAGCTCTGTACGACGGTGCTGTGAAACCGAAGCATTGCGAAATTATGGGCGGTATTTTGGCACGGATTCACGGAATTCCCTGTGACGCATCCGTTCCACCGTCGGAACCCCCGCACATAGACTGGGATTTTTATATTGCAAAAAGTGAAACCGACTGCCCGAAAATTGCAAAAAAACTGCATACATATCGGGACTTACTGTACCGCCGAACGGAAAACGGTGCGAGAGCGCTTCAAAACCTGCCGCAGAAAACCTGTATCAGCAACGGCGATATGGACAGCAAAAACGTGCTGTGGCAGGCAGGAAAACCGTACTTAATTGATTTGGAATCGCTGTCCTATGGGAATCCGCATACAGAGCTGTTTCAATTGGCGCTGTGCTGGGCAGGGTATGAATCCTGCCATTTGCGTTATCACCGTTTAGAAGCGTTTTTGCGGGGCTACCAATCGGTTCACGGCGAAATTCAAACGGATTGGAAACTGCTGTACGACAGCAATATCGGCAGTCTTTTGTGGTTAGAATATAATTTGAAACGCGCTTTGGGAATGGAATGCACGGACGAAGCGGAACGGGCACTCGGCATCGGGCAGGTCAAAGAAACCTTCCGGCACGTCCGTTACTATCAAAAAATCCGAGACCCGCTGTTGCGGCACTTGGGTAATTGTATATGATACATTACATTTTTTACAAAATACTGTATACAATTGACATTTCCAGTCGCGTATGGTATTATAACATTGCGGAATTATATTGAGGCTGGGGAAATAGGCGCATGCACAGTTGCAACTGTTGACACCCTGTCAACAGTTGTTTTTTTGTTGGAAGATGCCGTTTCTTGTAAATATCGCCCTTAAACTGAACGGAGGTTTTTCCATGAAAATAATTGCGATTCTTTGTGCACTGATTCTTTTAGCCTGCGCGGTCACGATGCATCCGCTTGTGTTTGCCATCGGTTGCCCGATTGCGGCAATCGGCATCATATTTATGCTTTACTGCAATTATAAAGAAATGATTACCGTTCGCAAAAAAATGGACGAACTGTCAGAAAGAATCGGCGATTCTGAAAAAGCCTCACGTACAGAATCGGCGGATACAACTGAAAAAAGTGAAAGCCAAAAGGAATCCTGATTTTCAGCAATCCTGCCGTCAGGGATTCTTTCCAATAAAATCCTTGACAAATCCTCACGCTTCGGTATATAATACATAGGCTGATTCGGTATGCACGGATTGCGGCGCAGACCTGATATTTTACATCGGGTATTCACCTAACCGTCTTCTGTGCTGCGCGACAGGCAAAATTTTAAAGAGGTGAAAATCATGACCAAAGAAGAAAAACAGGCTATCATGGCGGAATACGCCACACATGAAGGCGACACAGGTTCGCCTGAGGTACAGGTCGCTGTGCTGACAAAGCGCATCAACGATTTGACAGAGCATTTGAAAACCCACAAGAAGGATCATCACTCCAGACGCGGTCTTTTGATGATGGTCGGTCACAGACGCAACCTGCTGGCTTACTTGCAGAAGGTTGACATTGAAAGATACCGTTCGCTCATCGCGAGACTCGGCATCCGTAAATAAGTTCTTTTTAAGGCAAGTGGCATTTCGCTGCTTGCCTTGAATTGCTTTTTTACACACTTGTTATGTTCGGGGCAATTCGGCAGTTTTAGCGGTAAATGGAGCTTTTCAGGAAGAGTTTTGAACAGCCGCATTTATTGCTAAAAACCGAATGCCTCGCGAAAATATAAAGAAAAAGAGGTAAAGGTATGTTTTTTAAGGATTTCAAACTGTTTGAAACCGAATTGGCAGGCAGACCCTTAAAGGTCGAAGTCGGCAAAATGGCACAGCTCGCGGGCGGTTCGTGCCTGGTTCGCTACGGCGAAACCGAGGTGCTTTGCACCGCAACCATGTCCGCAAAGCCCCGCGAGGGCGTGGATTTCTTCCCGCTTTCCGTGGATTTTGAAGAAAAGCTGTATTCCGTGGGCAGAATCCCCGGTTCGTTCCTGCGCCGTGAGGGCAGAGCGTCCGAAAAGGCAACGCTCGCCTCGCGCGTGATTGACCGTCCGATTCGTCCGCTGTTCCCGAAGGATATGCGCAACGACGTCGGCGTGGTGGCAACCGTGATGTCCGTTGACCCCGACTGCTCCCCCGAAATCACTGCCATGATTGGTGTTTCCATTGCTATCAGCGTTTCCGAAATTCCGTGGGACGGTCCCATCAGCGGCGTTTCCGTCGGTTTGGTGGACGGCGAATACGTTATCAACCCCACTGCTGAACAGCGTGAAAAATCCCAGATGGCGGTTACGGTAGCCTCCACCGATTCCTTGGTCGCGATGATTGAAGCGGGCGCAAACGAAGTCACCAACGACGAGATGTTCGACGGCATTATGTTCGGTCACAAAACCAATCAGAAGATTGTCGAATTCATCAAGGGCATTCGTGACGAGGTCGGCAAGGAAAAAATCGACTTCCCGTCCAACGACCCCGACCCCGCGATGTATGAGGCGATTAAAGAGTTCGCGATTGAGGATGTCCGCGCGGCACTCGATACCGATGACAAACGCATCCGTGATGAGCGTTTGAAGCCCGTTTATGAAGCGGTGCACGCAAAATTCGATGAAGTCTATCCCGACGATATTGCAAAAATCGAGGATTGCCTTTATAAATTGCAGAAGTTCGTGGTCCGCCGCTGGTTGCTCGATGACGGCAAGCGCGTAGACGGCAGAGGCATTGACGAAATCCGCCCCTTGAATGCGGAAGTCGATTTGCTCTCCCGCGTACACGGCTCGGGTATGTTCACCCGCGGGCAGACACAGTGCCTTTCCATTACCACGCTCGGTGCGATGAGCAATGCACAGCTTTTGGACGGCATTGACAACGAAACCGAAAAACGCTATATGCATCATTATAACTTCCCGTCCTACTCCGTCGGCGAAACAAGACCCTCCCGCGGTCCCGGCAGACGTGAAATCGGTCACGGCGCATTGGCAGAGCGTGCTTTGCTTCCCGTGATTCCGTCCGTCGAGGAGTTCCCCTACTGCATCCGCGTCGTTTCCGAGGTGCTTTCCTCCAACGGCTCGACCTCGCAGGGCTCCATCTGCGGTTCTACGCTGTCCCTGATGGCGGCAGGCGTACCGATTAAGGCGCCTGTTGCAGGTATTTCCTGCGGTTTGATTACCGAGGGTGACCGTTTCATGACCATGGTTGACATTCAAGGCTTGGAAGATTTCTTCGGCGATATGGACTTCAAGGTTGCAGGTACAAAGAAGGGCATTACTGCCATTCAGATGGATTTGAAGGTGCACGGTCTGACTCCCGAAATCATTCGCGAGGCGCTCGACAAGACCTATGCCGCAAGATGCTATATCTTAGATGAAATTATGCTGCCCGTTATCTCCGAGCCGCGCAAGGAACTTTCTAAGTGGGCACCGAAGATGCTGACCACCAAGATTGACCCCGAGAAAATCGGCGATGTCATCGGTAAGCAGGGCAAGGTCATTCAGAAGATTTGCGCGGAGTGCGACTGCAAAATCGATGTCAACGAGGACGGACAGGTATTTGTTTCCGCACTTGACCTCGACAACGCGCAGAAAGCGGTATTTATTGTGGATACCATTGCGAACGGTCCCGAGGTCGGCGCAGTTTACAAGGGCATCGTCACCCGTCTGATGAGCTTCGGCGTGTTCGTCGAAATCGTGCCCGGCGTAGAAGGCATGGTACACATCAGCCACCTCGATGTAAAACGCACCGAAAAGGTTGAGGATGTTGTTAACGTCGGCGATGAAATTATCGTTAAGGTACTGCCGAAGGATGAACAGGGCAGACTGAACCTCTCTCGCCGCGAGGCGCTGATTGAGGTAGAGGGTCTGACCCCCGAAAACGAAATTTCGGAGCGCCGTCCCGCACCGCGCCGCGATTTCCGCCGTCCCCGCCGCGATAAGTAAGGCGTTGAAAGTATAGGTAAAGTCTATTTTGAAATAAAATCCTCGCTGAAACGGTTCTTTCGAATCCCTCAGCGGGGATTTTCTGTGTGCGGAATTAAAATGGAATCTTTATATCACTGTAAAAGTGCACATCCTGAAAGACTGTTCGGACAGATGTAAAAGCCCGTCCCTTGTGCGGATTACAAATCTGTGTTGTTTTTTACTGCAGCGGCGTTTGCTTTTTAAAGACTGAAAATTGCAAAAAATATATGAAAACATACGGTGCAGTTATAAAAACGGTGAAAAACGGTAAAAATTCGCATTTTTTCATTCAAATCCGCTGTTGAAGTTCCTTTGAACCCGTGATATAATCGGCTTATGATGAAAGGAGGAGTGAGAACCATGTTACAGAATGTACCGGGAACGGTATTGCCGTGGACGGAAGGCTTACAGCAAAATGCGTTTGCAGTTTTGTCACCCGTTTTAGCAGTCACAAAAGGTCTAACGCTTTCGCAGCTGCGCGAATTAACAGGCTTGGAGGGCTCAACAATTCAAAATTGGGTCAAACGCGGTTGGGTAGAAAATCCTACGGGAAAACGGTACGGGGAACCGCAGATTGTACGAATTGTCATTATTAATATGCTGAGGAATTCCATGCAGTTGGAAAAAATTATTGCACTGATGGCATATATAAACGGACGTGTAGATGACCGCAGTGACGATATAATTCCCGACAGGGAACTGTTCAGTTTGCTGTGTGCGGTTATTTTTGAGGCGGACCGTATGCATTCCACAGACCGCGAGGTGATTGCCTCGATTATTGACAGCCGTATGGCAAATTACCGTGTGCCGAATGCACAGGCAAGCGAAAAGCTGCGACGCGCCGTGCTTTGCATGGTGCTGGGTTTTATCGCTTCTGAAATCAAAAAACAGGCGGATGAAGAGTACAACACACTGTTTGCTTGATAATATAACTATAAAGAAGGAGAATCTGTATGATTTTAACAACAACTCCGCAGGTGGAGGGCTATCCTGTCAAGAATTACTTAGGCATTGTTTGCGGCGAGGTTGTCGCAGGTGTGAATTTTGTGAAGGATTTTGCGGCAGGATTAACCAACTTTTTCGGCGGGCGTTCCAATTCCTATGAGGATGAGTTGATTGAAGCACGGGAATCTGCCCTGCGGGAAATGGCACAACGCGCTGGGCAAATGGGCGCAAATGCGGTTATCGGTATTGATATTGATTACGAGGTGCTCGGACAGGGCAATATGCTGATGGTGACCGCCGCAGGTACTGCCGTGATTGTATAATGCCGTTTATTATTCTCTCCCGCGGGATACCGTTTGGTATCCCGCGGATTTTGTTTTTCTTTGGCGAAGCTGTCTATTTTTTGTTTGACATTGCCGTAAACAATGCGAATACTTTCGATTTTGTACAATCTGCGCGCGAATTTTGTAACAAACTGCACAAATGCCCACAATACGCTTGTGAGAAATTTTGATAAAATCGTCAAAAAGCACTTGAAAAATAAAAAATGGTTTGTTAAAATAATCCATATAAGGGAAAGAGGGATTATTTCCGAAGTATATTGTGAGGTTATTTTTATGCCGAAAAAAGCAAAATCGGCGGCAACACCCCATGACGTGCCGCTGTATCTGTTCCATGAGGGCAGTAATGCGCGTGCTTACGAGTATTTCGGTGCGCACAAAACGGCGGACGGCGTGTGCTTCCGTGTTTGGGCGCCGAGAGCCGCTTCTGTCAGCGTGGTTGGGGATTTTAACGATTGGGATGTGCTTGCCGCACCTATGCAGTCTGTACCGCAGAGCGGCGGCGTTTGGGAGCTGACACTGCCGAACATCAAGCAGTATGACGCTTACAAATATAATATTGTATCGCAGTCGGGCAGGTCGTTTATGAAAAGCGACCCCTACGGCGTGCATATGGAGACCCGTCCGGGGACGGCAACCAAATACTATGAGGTTACCGATTGCTACGAGTGGACGGACGGCGCGTGGCTCGCGACAAGGGGGAAAAAGAATATTTACAAATCCCCTGTCAATATTTACGAAATGCATGCAGGCTCTTGGAAGCAGTACGAGGACGGGAATTTCTATTCCTACCGTGCGCTTGCCGACGAATTGGTACCATATGTCAAGGATATGGGCTACACGCACATTGAATTTATGCCGCTGACGGAATATCCGTTTGACGGGTCATGGGGCTATCAGGTCACGGGCTATTTTGCCGCGACCTCGCGCTACGGCACGCCTGCGGATTTAAAATATTTGATTGACACCTGCCACAACGCGGGGCTGGGCGTCATTCTCGACTGGGTGCCCGCACATTTCCCGAAGGACGCAAACGGTCTTTACGAGTTTGACGGAGAACCGCTGTATGAATACGCCGACCCCAAAAAAGGCGAGCATTATTCGTGGGGTACACGCGTATTTGACTATGGCAGAAACGAGGTTCGTTCCTTCCTGATGTCCAGTGCGGATTTTTGGCTGCGCGAATATCACATTGACGGCCTGCGCATTGACGCGGTGGCGTCTATGCTGTATCTCGATTATGACCGCGACGAAGGGCAGTGGGTGCCCAACAAAAACGGCGGACGTGAAAATCTGGAAGCCGTGGAATTTCTGCAAAAACTCAACGAAAGCGTGTTCCGCGAGCATCCGCACGCGCTGATGATTGCGGAGGAAAGCACCGCGTGGCCGATGGTTTCGCATCCCGTGTATATGGGCGGCTTGGGCTTCAACTTCAAGTGGAATATGGGCTGGATGAACGACATTCTGCGCTATTTCTCGTTAGACGGCTTCTTCCGCAAATACAACCACGACTGTATCACATTCTCGCTGTTCTATGCATTTTCCGAAAACTTCGTCCTGCCGATTTCCCATGACGAGGTGGTACACGGCAAAAAGTCGCTGATTGACAAAATGCCCGGCACCTACGAAGAAAAGTTTGCGGGTGTGCGTGCATTTGTCGGCTATATGATGGCGCATCCCGGTAAAAAGCTGATGTTTATGGGGCAGGAATTCGGGCAGTTTATCGAGTGGAATTTTGCAGAAGGGCTTGACTGGCTGTTGCTCGATTATCCTGCGCACCGCGCTCTGCAAACCTATTTCCGCGAAATCAATCGTCTGTACAAGAAAACCAAACCGTTTTGGGAAGTGGACGATTCGTGGGAGGGCTTCTCCTGGATTTCCTCGGACGACAAGGACAATTCCGTCATTGCGTTCCGCCGCATAGACGGGAGCGGCAAAGAAATTATTGCCGTTTGCAACTTTACCAACGTGGAACGGACAGAATACCGCATCGGCGTACCGAAAAAGGGCAATTACAAGGTGTTCTTCAACTCCGATGATGAGAAATTCGGCGGCGAAGGACGCGGCGACCGTGAAAAAATCAAAGCGGAAGCCATCAATATGCACGGCTTTGAACAAAGCATTATCTTGGATTTGCCGCCGCTTTCGACGATTTATTTAAAGAAAACAAGATAAACTATACTTCCCATACGATTTTACAAATTATTTTCCTTGAAGGAGGAGTCATTTTATGGCACGTAAAATGGAGTGTATTGCGATGCTGTTGGCGGGCGGACAAGGCTCGCGCCTTGGGATACTCACCAAAAACATCGCAAAACCCGCTGTCCCGTACGGCGGCAAATACAGAATCATCGATTTCCCGCTTTCCAACTGTGTGAATTCGGGCATCTCTACAGTCGGTGTTCTGACACAGTATCAGCCCTTAGAGCTGAATGATTATATCGGCAACGGGCAACCGTGGGACTTGGACCGCGCCAACGGCGGCGTGCATGTGCTCTCGCCCTATCAGCAAATTAAGGGCTCGGAGTGGTATAAGGGCACGGCAAATGCGATTTATCAAAACATCACGTTTATTGACCGTTACAACCCCGAATATGTGGCGGTGCTTTCGGGCGACCACATTTATAAAATGGATTATTCCAAAATGCTCGACTACCACAAGGAAAAGGACGCCGCCTGCACCATTGCGATGCTTGAAGTCCCGTGGGAGGAGGCACCCCGCTTCGGTCTGATGCTGACGGATGACGACAACAAAATCACCGAATTTGAAGAAAAACCGAAAAATCCGCGCAGCAACAAAGCGTCTATGGGCGTGTACATATTCACTTGGAGCAAGCTGCGTCAGTATTTGATTGACGATGAGGCAAACCCGAATTCGTCCAATGACTTTGGGCACGATGTCATTCCCGCCATGCACAACGCAGGCGAGAAAATGTATGCCTACCTGTTCGACGGCTATTGGAAAGACGTCGGCACCATTGACAGTTTGTGGGAGGCAAACCTCGACCTGTTAAATCCGAAAGTGGATTTGGATTTGTCCGACCCGACCTGGAAAATTTACTCCAAAACGCCGACTGCGCCGCCGCATTACGTTGCCGGCAGTGCGACCGTGCAGAATTCCATGATTGGCGAGGGCTCGCAGGTGTACGGCGAACTCGATTTCTCCATTCTGTTCCACAATGTTACGGTGGAAGAGGGCGCGGTTGTCCGCGATTCTATTGTGATGCCGGGCACGGTAATTAAATCGGGCGCGGTGGTGCAGTATGCCATCGTCGCAGAAAATGCAGTGATTGAAGCAAACGCCGTGGTCGGCGAACGCCCGGAGGATATGGCAAATTTAGACGACTGGGGCGTAGCTGTGGTCGGCGCGGGTGTAACCGTCGGCAAGGGCGCGCACGTCGCACCGAAAGCCATGGTTGACGCAGACGTAAAGGGGGCAGAATAATGACAGGCAACAACATTTTAGGCATTATTTATTCCAACAAATATGACGAGTGCTTAAGCGAGATTACGGGACTGCGCACCATGGGCTCCGTGCCGTTTGCAGGGCGCTACCGCCTGATTGACTTTGCACTTTCCAATATGGTAAACAGCGGCATTGAAAAGGTCGGTGTCATTACCAAGAGCAATTATCAGTCCTTAATGGACCATTTAGGCACGGGCAAACCGTGGGACCTTTCCCGCAAGACGGAGGGCATGTTCATTCTGCCGCCGTTTTCTTCCGCAAGCAATATGGGCGACTACACCAACCGTGTAGAAATGCTGCGCGGTGTAATGGGCTTTATTTCGCGCTCCACGGAAGAATATGTGTTGCTGTCCGACTGCAATGAGGTTATGAATATCGACATTGACGAGCTGATGGATTTCCATGCGGACAACAATGCGGATATTTCGATTGTCTATCAGCACGGCGAACTGCCGAAGCTTGACAATATGATGGAGCTGCAAATGCTGGCGGACGGACGCGTCACACAGGTCGCGCTGTCGCCGAATACAACGGGTGAGGTGGACTATTCCTTAAATATGATTTTGATGAAGCGTTCCCTTTTACAGCGTCTGATTAACGAAGCGGTCAGCCTCAATCATGAGTCTTTCGAGCGCGACATCATTCAGGGCAATACCGAGAAATTGCGGATTTTCGGTTTCGCGGCAAAAGGCTTTACACGGACCATCGATTCGCTTGCAAGCTATTTCAAGGTCAGCATGGATTTGCTGAATCCGCAAAACTGCGCGCAGCTGTTTGATGCAGACCGTCCGATTTATACAAAGGTACGCGACGATATGCCCGCGATTTACGGTTTAGGCTCTACCGTGAAAAATTCGCTGATTGCCGACGGCTGTATCATTGACGGCGAGGTGGAAAACTCCATCTTGTTCCGCGGCGTGCGCGTGGAAAAAGGCGCGGTTGTCAAAAATTCGATTTTGATGCAGGGCAGTTTTGTCGCGTCGGGCTCAACACTCAACTACACGATTGCCGATAAGAGCGTCGCAATTACGCCGAATAAAACGCTCTCAGGCGCGGAGAATTACCCCGTATTTGTCGGCAAGGGCATTGTGATTTAGGCTGATTTTCCGCAATGCTTCGTTTTGTTCAGCTCGCGGTATCCCGATACAGCGTCGCCTTCAAAGCCTCGCCTTGCGAAAAAATCACCTCTAAATCTGCTTGTAAGCTGATTTTCCGCAATGCTTCGTTTTGCGCGGCTCGCAGTTTCGTACAGATATATTGTAGGGGCGATTCACGAATCGCCCGAGCAGGGTTGAATTTGGCGCAAAACGAACGGTGGCGCGCCATTCGTAGGTGGCGACATTCTCGCCTGCCGGCGCAGTCGGCGCTTCTAAGCTTCGCTTAGAGGTGTCTACCGGACACCCGCACCTCGGCGCCCCGCGAAATCTGATAAACACTTGCGGAACAACACGGAGGTTGTTCCCTACGATTTATCAAATTTACTCTGTGCCGTGTGAGATTCTTCGCTGCGCTCAGAATGACAAATTTGTGCAATCCGCATAGGGAACGGGCATTGCCCGTTCCGCGGGCGCGCAATGCGCGCCCCTTCAGGTTATGCATTTCCATTACATTACATAAAATCGAACAGGCGGGCGCGCAATGCGCGCCCCTACTGAAAGGAAAAACGTATGAAAGTTTTATATGTTTCCAGTGAAGCACTGCCCTTTATGGCGTCGGGCGGGCTTGCCGACGTGGCAGGCTCTTTGCCGCAGGCTTTGCGCAAGCGTTTAATCGGCTGCCGTGTGGTGATGCCGCTGTATGACGGCATTCGGCAGGAATTAAAGGACACCATGACCTTCCTCACGAGCATTTCCGTACCCGTGGCATGGCGCAGACAGTACTGCGGTATTTTTGAAGCCAAAGCAAACGGTGTCATTTACTATCTGCTCGACAATCAGTATTATTTCAAGCGTGACGGCATTTACGGCTATTATGACGATGCGGAGCGCTTCGCATTCTTCTCCCGCGCGGTGCTTGAAATGCTGCCGCACATAGACTTCAAGCCTGACATCATTCACTGCAACGACTGGCAGTCCGCGCTCACGCCGCTTTATTACAGCACTATGTATGCACAGCGTGACGGGTACCAAAATATCAAAACCATTTTCACGATTCACAACATTCAGTATCAGGGTACATACGGCAAGGAGCTGATTGGGGAAGTTCTCGGGCTTCGTCCCGAAGATACGGGTCTGATTGAGTATGACGGCGACGTCAATTTTATGAAGGGCGCGATTGAAACATCCAACCGTGTGACCACCGTCAGCCCCTCTTATGCCAACGAAATTCTCGACCCGTGGTATTCTCACGGCTTGGACACCATTCTCCGCGAACGCAGTTTTAAGCTGTCGGGCATTCTCAACGGCATTGATACCGTCAGCTACGACCCCGAAACCGACAAGGACATTTTTGCGCATTACTCGGCGGCGGATTTTTCCGCGAAAGCCGAAAACAAGCGCGGTTTGCAAGAACTGATGGGCTTGCCCCAGCGTGCGGATGTGCCGCTGATGGGTATGGTCACGCGTTTGGTCGGACACAAAGGGCTTGACCTTGTAAAAGCGGTGCTGGACGAACTGCTCTCAACCGAGGATATTCAAATGGTCGTGCTCGGCTCGGGCGAGTGGCAGTATGAAGAATTTTTCAAGGCGATGGCGGCGAAGCATCCCGACAAATTCGCGTTGAAGCTTGGCTTCGTGCCGTCCCTTTCGCGTAAGATTTATGCGGGCACAGATTTGTTCTTAATGCCCTCCAAGAGCGAGCCCTGCGGACTTTCGCAGATGATTGCGCTTCGCTACGGCTCGATTCCGATTATCCGCGAAACAGGCGGACTGCGCGACAGCATTCAGGACAGCGGCGACGGCAAAGGCAACGGCTTTACCTTTGCGAGCTACAACGCACACGATATGCTGTATACCATTCGCCGTGCACTCGAGGGCTACAGACGGCCCGACGGCTGGAAAATCCTGATGAAGCGCGCCATGGAGTGCGACAACAGCTGGGGTAAATCCGCCAATGCGTACATTAAGCTGTATAAGGATGTTTTGAAGGATTAAAGTCGAGTCCTAACCCAACCTAAAGCATAAAAACGCGGGACGGCAAATGCCGTCCCGTAGATTTTATAAGGAGAAAAAGTATATGATTCGCAAAGCACAGGCAAAGGACGCGCCGCGGGTGCACGCGCTGTTAGAGGGCATCGTAAAACTGCACCACGAGGGGCGTCCCGATATTTTCGCGGGTACCAGTCCGAAATATGACGTTCCTGCACTCATCGAAAAATTTCAAAAGGACGGAGAATACATTTTTGTGTCCGTCGATGAAAACGACTGTGTCAACGGGTACGTGATGTGCATTTTAGAGGAAAAGGATGACCCGTTTTTCACCCAAAGACCGTACCGCACACTGTATGTGGGCGATTTATGCGTAGATAAAAATGCGCAAAAGCGCGGCATCGGGCGAGCCTTAATGGCACGTGCCGTCGAGCAGGCGCGCGAACTGCATTGCTACAATTTGGATTTAAACGTCTGGGCGTGCAACGAGGACGCCATTCGCTTCTATGAAAAAATCGGAATGCAAAAACAGAGGCAGTATATGGAATTTGTACTCGGTAGGGAATGAGTTTATTCCCGTAGGGGCAGACGCCTTTATTCACCCGCGAAATTTGCAGAAAACCAACATCGGTACACAAACCGCGTAGGGGCGATTCACGAATCGCTCGAACCGAGTTGGATTTCATACAATGCCGACGGCAACGCACTGACTGTAAGGGCGTAGCGTACATTGCGCGCCCGCAAGCCTCCGCCTATGGCTCAGAATGATAAATCTGTACATACCGTATAGGGACGTGCATTGTGCGTCCGTGGTCGGGCGGGGAACAACGCACGCGCATTATGCAAATCAATATTTTTCCTATTTCTATCTCGTTATCGCTTTAAAGCGGAAAATTTTTGCGAAAAATACTTGACATTCGGCATGGGCAGTGATAATATACTTTCATTAAAAATCATAGCAGTCGAAAGGGCAATCCCATGTCTGAAAAAATGTTTACAGCTGCATATTTTTACTTTTACTTTACCAACTTCTTTGGTAGGGTTAGTTGAATTTCGCTGTAAACTGTATGCTTTAAGATTGCACAAATTTTAAAACTACGCCGCAGTGAAATTCACTGCGGCGTTTTCATTTGAAGGAGTATGTACTATGGTTGTTATTTTAAAAGACAATGCAGAACAGAAAAAAGTGAAAACCCTGACGGACTGGCTAGAAAATCAAGGCTTATCCGTCCACACCGTCACAGGCGCGTACCAAACCATTTTGGGACTCATCGGCGACACCAGTAAGGTGGACACCGACCTTATTGAGGGCCTGGATATTGTCGCGAAGGTCAAGCGCATTTCAGAGCCTTATAAAAACGCAAACCGCAAATTTCATCCCGATGACACGGTGATTGAGGTCGGCGGCGTGAAAATCGGCGGCGGCAATTTTCAGTTCTTCGCAGGTCCCTGCTCGGTGGAAAGCCGCGAACAGATTCTTTCGATTGCACGCGATGTAAAAGCGGCAGGCGCAAATATTCTGCGCGGCGGCGCATTCAAGCCGAGAACCTCGCCCTATGCATTCCAGGGGATGCGTGCCGAGGGTCTGGAGCTTTTGCTGGAAGCCAAAAAGGAAACGGGTATGCCGATTGTTACGGAAATTATGGATGCATCGCATATCCCGCTGTTTGAAAATGTAGATATTATTCAGGTCGGCGCACGCAATATGCAGAACTTCGAGCTTTTAAAGGAGCTCGGCAAAACAAATAAGCCGATTTTCTTAAAGCGCGGACTTTGCTCGACCTATCAGGAATGGCTGATGAGCGCGGAATACATTATGGCAGAGGGCAATCAAAACGTCATCCTTTGCGAACGCGGCATCCGCACCTTTGAAACGGCAACGCGCAACACGCTCGATTTGACCGCCGTACCGATGCTCAAGGAGAAAACGCATCTGCCCGTCATTATCGACCCGAGCCACGCGGCAGGCATTGCCCGTATGGTTAAACCTATGTCCTTTGCGGCGGCGGCGTGCGGTGCAGACGGCTTGATGATTGAAGTCCACAACGACCCTGCGCACGCGCTGTGCGACGGTCCGCAGGCACTGCGCCCCGAAGAATTCGCAGAGGTCACCGCAGGTGTGCAGAAGATTTTGAACGCAGTAAAGGAATGAACATATGAAAATCGGAATTGTCGGCTTGGGGCTTATCGGCGGCTCACTTGCCAAAGCATTGAAATACCATACAGAGCATACTGTACTCGGATGGAATCGTAGTCAGGACACACTTTTAAAGGCAAAGCTGCTCGGTGCAATTGACGGCGAGCTGACGGATGAAGAAATCCCGCAGTGCGATATGCTCATCTGCGCGCTGTACCCGAAATTAACGGTGGAATTCGTACAGAAATATGCACCCGTCCTCAAAAAAGGCGCGATTGTCATAGACTGCTGCGGCGTGAAACGCGCGGTTTGCGAACCGCTGTGGGAAGCGGCGGCGCAATACGGATTTAAATTCTACGGCGGGCACCCGATGGCGGGTCTGCATTATTCGGGCTTTTCGTATTCGGATGTATCTATGTTCCAAAACGCATCGATGGTACTCGTCCCCCCGAAGGACGCGGACATCCAAGATTTGGCGGATTTAAAGGCGCTGTTTACTTCCATCGGCTTTACCAATCTGCAAATCACTACGCCCGAGGAGCATGACCGTATTATCGCCTATACCTCTCAGCTGGCGCACGTGGTCTCGAACGCCTACGTGAAAAGCCCTGAGGCACAGGTACATAACGGCTTTTCGGCAGGCAGTTACAAGGATTTGACCCGCGTAGCCAAGCTGAACGCGGGGATGTGGACGGAGCTGTTTTTTGAAAACGCCGACTATCTGATTGCAGAAATCGACGGCATTATTGCCAATTTACAGCAGTACAGCGATGCACTGAAAAATCAGGATGAAAAAGCCTTATACACACTTTTAAAGGCAGGCAGTGACCGCAAGGAACAAATCGACGGTATGTACCGTTCATAAAACGGAGAGAGAGCTATGAAAACAGTTGCCGTGCACACAGGCACAAGCTATGACATTACCATAAAAAACGGCATTTTAGACGAGGTCGGCGAAAAGCTCCGCGCGCTGACGGCGGCGAAAACGGCAGTGATTGTGACAGACGATATTGTGGACGGGCTTTACGCCGAGCGTGCGGAAAAATCGTTGCAGACGGCGGATTTTCAAACGCTGAAATTCGTATTTCCGAACGGCGAACGCTCGAAGAATATTCAAACCTATGCAGAAATTTTGGAATTCTTGGCGCAGAACCGCGTAACCCGCACAGACTGCATTGTCGCGCTCGGCGGCGGTGTGGTCGGCGATATGGCGGGCTTTGCGGCGGCGACCTATCAGCGCGGTATCGACTTTATTCAGGTCCCGACGACGCTCCTTGCGTGCGTGGATTCTTCTGTCGGCGGGAAAACGGCAATTGACCTCACGGCGGGGAAAAATTTGGCAGGCGTATTTTATCAGCCGCGCGCCGTGCTGTGCGACCCCGAAACGCTTTCCACCCTCTCGCCCCGTCTGTTTTCCGACGGTATGGCAGAGGTCATTAAATACGGCGTGATTTTCGACAAGGCGTTTTTTAACTTCCTTTCCGAAAATGAAGCCAAAGCGCATTTGGAAACAGTCATTGAGACCTGCGTCAAACTGAAACGCAATGTCGTAGAACAGGACGAAAAAGACAAGGGACTGCGCGGGCTTTTAAACTTCGGGCATACCTTGGGACACGCCGTGGAGGGATGCAGTGATTTTTCGGTTTCCCACGGCAGTGCGGTGGCTATTGGGATGGTGCTCGCCTCACGTGGGGCGTATCTTACAGGAATGACCGCTGAGGACTGCACCGCACCGCTTTTGGAAATCTTACAAAAATACGATTTACCGACCACGACGGAATATACCGCAGAACAGCTGTTGGAACGCGCTTTGTCTGACAAAAAGCGGGACGGCGGTTCAATTACGCTGGTCATTCCGAAAGCATTGGGAGACTGTGTTCTGCACAAAATCAACACCGATGCACTCCTGCCCTTTATTGAGAAAGGACTCGCGCAATGAACGTTATGATACAGCCGTCCGCACTTTCGGGTACGGTTCTCGCGATTTCTTCCAAATCCGACGCGCACCGTATCTTGATTGCGGCGGCGCTTGCAGACGCACCGACAGAAGTACGGTGCAATGTGCTGTCCGCAGACATCCGCGCAACTGCAGACTGCCTTTGCGCGTTGGGTGCGCATATCGAATTCGAGAGCGGAAAAATATTGGTAGAACCGATTCGGACAAAGAAAGATTTTTCTGTGCTTGACTGTAACGAAAGCGGTTCTACCCTGCGTTTTTTACTGCCTTTGGTTTCCGCCCTCGGCATAAACGGCGAATTTACAGGGCGCGGGCGGTTGCCCGAACGGCCTGTAACCGATTTACGGCAGGCCATGGAAGCGCACGGCGTCACCTTTTCGCCGAACGGCGTATTTCCGATTCACACCTGCGGACAGCTGACCGCAGGGAAGTATATCTTAAAGGGCAATGTCAGTTCACAGTATGTGACAGGCCTGTTGTTCGCCCTGCCGATTTTGGACGGCGACAGTACATTGGAATTATTACCGCCCGTGGAGTCCAAAGCGTATATTCAAATGACGCTCCATACACTGCAAAAATTCGGTATTACCGTTGAGCAATCAAAAAATATTTTCTATATTAAAGGTAAGCAAACCTACCGAACGCCGGGGAGTATCACAGTAGACGGCGATTGGTCGAATGCGGCGTTTTTCCTTACGGCGGGTGCGCTTCGCGCCCCCGTAACCGTCACGGGGCTTTTCCCCGATTCCATACAGGGCGATAAAACGGTGCTCGATGTACTGTCGCGCATGGGCGCAAAAGTGACGCGTCAGGAAAATACCGTCACGGTCTCTCCCGCCCCCTTACACGGCGTGACGGTGGATGCGTCCGATATTCCCGACCTTGTGCCGATTCTCTCCGTTGCGGCGGCATATGCAGACGGCGTGACCGAATTTCAAAATGCGGGGCGTCTGCGTATAAAAGAGTGTGACCGATTATCGGCAATTTCGGAAATGCTCACTGCACTCGGCATCCGCACGGAAGAAACCGCCGACACCCTGCGCGTGTACGGCGGCACAGTGCGGGGCGGCACGGTGCAGGGCTTTAACGACCACCGTATGGTGATGTCCGCCGCCGTCGCCGCATCGGCATCACACGGTGCGGTAACCGTGCAGGGCGCAGAAGCGATTCGGAAATCCTATCCGCATTTCTTTGAAGATATTAAACTTTTGGGAGGCAAAGCAAATGTCCTCGATTCTTAACGGAAAACATATACAGGTTTCTGTGTTCGGGCAGTCCCATTCCGCCGCCATCGGCGCGGTGATTGACGGACTCCCCGCAGGCTTTCGGGTGGACGAAAAAGAGGTCGCCGCTTTTATGGCACGGCGTGCGCCCGGCAATGCGAAATTCGCAACCAGCCGAAAGGAGGCAGACGCCCCCCTTGTGCTGTCCGGGCTTGTAGACGGCGTTACCTGCGGTGCCCCCATCGGCGTGATGATTCAAAACACCAACACCCGCTCAGACGATTACAGCAATCTGTGCGCAACGCCGCGCCCGTCCCACTCCGATTATGCGGCGGCGGTACGGTATAACGGCTTTAACGACATCGCGGGCGGCGGGCATTTTTCGGGACGGCTGACCGCACCCCTTTGCTACGCGGGCGCAATCTGTCTGCAAATCCTCAAGCAAAAGGGTATTGACATCCGTGCACATATTTATTCGGTCAGCGAGGTGTGCGACACACCGTATGACCCCGTGCAGATTCAAACCGAGAATACGGCGGCAAAGGCATTTCCCGTGCTCTCCGACGAGCAGGGCGAAAAAATGCAGGCGGTGATTGAAGCGGCACGCTTGGAGGCAGACTCTGTCGGCGGCGTGGTGGAATGCGCCGTCACAGGCGTACCCGCGGGGTTCGGCGACCCGATGTTCGACGGTGTGGAAAATCAGCTCGCGCGCAACCTGTTTGCGATTCCTGCGCTGAAGGGGTTGGAATTCGGGAGCGGCTTTGCGGGCGCAAAAAAACGCGGCAGTGAAAACAACGACCCGTTCACGGTGGATGCGAACGACAATATCGTCACCGAGAAGAACGATCACGGCGGGATTTTGGGCGGCATCACATCGGGTATGCCGATTGTGTTCCGCGCGGCATTCAAGCCCACACCGTCTATCGGCAAGGTACAGCAAAGCGTGCATTTAGAGAAAAAAACAGTGGAAGAACTGCAAATCGCAGGACGGCACGACCCGTGCATCGTCCCGCGCGCCGTCCCTGTGGTGGAAGCCGTCACGGCGATTACAATTTTAGATTTGCTGGGTGGAAAATGATATGGAAAATTTGGATTTAAACGAATTGCGCAACGAAATCAACGAAATTGACGCACAGTTAGTCCCCCTCTTTTTAAAACGAATGGGTGTTTCTTTAAAGGTCGCACAATATAAGCAGGCGAACCGCAAGCCCGTTTTAGACCGCGCCAGAGAACGCGAGCTGTTAAAACGCGTAGGCGATATGGCAGAGGACGCAGATTTGGGGCTGTATACGCGGCTTTTGTATGCGGATATTATGGGACTTTCGCGCTCTTATCAGCGAAAGTATTTGGACGGCGAACCGTCCGCATTCGTGCGAAAGGTACAAACGGCAATTCAGTCGCCGAAACAGTTGGATTTGCCCGAGGACGCGGTTGTCGCGTGCCAGGGCGTAGAGGGCGCATATTCTTCCCTTGCGTGCGCACGGCTGTTTAAGCGTCCCGATATTCTGTTTTTTGATGCGTGGGAGGGCGTATTCTCCGCAGTACAGCAGGGACTTTGCCGATACGGCATTCTGCCGATTGAAAACAGCACGGCAGGGTCTGTCAACCACGTGTACGACCTGATGCATCAATACAAATTCCACATTGTCAAAAGCGTGCGCCTAAAGGTAGAGCACGCTCTGCTTGCCAAAAAAGGCGTAGAGCTTTCGGAAATTAAAGAAATTTTCTCGCACGAGCAGGCAATCAACCAGTGCAGTCGGTTTTTAAACGGACTTTCGGGCGTAAAGGTCACGGTCTGCGCCAATACCGCCGCCGCGGCAAAGCGTGTGGCGGAAAGTGACCGCCGCGACATCGCAGCCATATCCTCTAAGGATTGTATGGAGTTGTACGGGCTGTCGAGCCTTTCCGAGAACATTCAAAACTCCGACAGCAACTACACACGCTTCATTTGCATCGGCAAGGATTTGGAAATTTTCCCCGGCGCCAATAAAACCAGTTTAATGCTGACCCTGCCGCACAAGCCCGGTTCGCTTTACGATGTGCTGTCGCGCTTTTACGCGCTGGACATCAACCTTTTAAAGCTGGAAAGCCGTCCGCGTCCGAACAGCGATTTTGAATTCCGCTTCTATTTTGATGTAGAAGCCTCGGTGTATTCGGAGAATTTTTTACGGATGCTTTCGGAATTGGAAGCCTCCACCGAGCAATTCTGCTATCTTGGCAGTTACACCGAGATTTTGTAGACGCTTGTCGATTTCTGTCTTTTTGTTATTTTTATGTTGCTTTTTGTTTACAAAACGTTCAACAAATGGCTATTTTCAGGAAATAATTTGTCCGTATACTTAAGACATCAAATCAAGAGAGACACTTGGTTTGGTCGAACAGAATTACCCCCTTCTGTTTGAAGAACTTTTTCATTTCTCCCCCTTCTTTTTCAACAAAAGAGAAAAACCGTCTGTGCTCCCCCACAGGCGGTTTTTTCTTGTTTCTTTTTTGTTTTTATTTTGTCCCTGTTGACCCGAAGCCGCCCGCGCCCCGCTCGGTTTCGTCTAAATCCGCCGCTTCTTCCACGGGCATCACGGAAACGGGCATCACCACAAGCTGTGCAATGCGTTCACCGGGTTGAATCGTATACGGCTCTTTGATTTGATTGATAACGCCGACCTTGATTTCACCGCGGTAATCGCTGTCTATTACGCCGACGGAATTGAGCAGTCCGATGCCGTGTTTAATTGAAAGTCCGCTTCTGGCGAATACGAACGCGCCGTACTGCGCACTCGGCAGTGCAATGGCAAGCCCCGTGGGAATCAGCGCGGTTTCGCCGCCTGCGAGTGTTAGCGGTTCGTCAATACACGCGCAAAGGTCTAAGCCCGCGCTCCCTGCGGTAGCGCGGTGCGGGATGACTGCGTTTTCATGTACTTTTTTGATTTTTAAGATTTCCATTATTCAACACCTCTGTAAAATAATCCTCTGGTATATTCGCCGACAGGGGCTTCACCCGCCGCATACGCGCGCAAAACAGCGGCGCATTCTGTTTTGGATTCCGTCGTAAAATCATACAAATGAAAATCCACATTGCAAATTTCCGAAAGACGGTCCCCCATATAAGTGGGCCGGGAATTGAACAGCTCGGAAAAGCCGTTTTCGCAAAGCACAGGGAAGGCAATTCCCTTACGGTCGGTAAGACCGCTTTGCCGTCCGCATTCCTTGCAGGATTTTCCGTTTTTCACGGGACAGTTTCTTGTCAGCATCAGCGGTGTTCTGCCGTATACGCACACACCGCGCGGCAAACTGCCGCCCAAAGCGCCGATTTGCGAAACGGTTAATTCATTGGAAAGCGTGGTCTCCGCCGCGCCGATTTCCGCAAGCTCTTCAAGCGCCAATGTATTGAATATATTGAGAAACGCGCCGCCGATAATTTCCACACCGGCATTTTTTGCAATGGCAACCGCATCCAGCGTATCACACAGCGCATAGACAGCGCCGCTGTTTCTTAACTGTTTTGCAATCTTTTTTTCTGTACCGAACAGTCCGCGCGGCAGGTATACCCCTGCCTGATAGGATTCCAGCACGGCGCGCGGGGTACCGAGCGGCAAAAATATACGGTCAGCCGTCACGCCGTCGGGGATTTGCGAAGCCGAGCGAAAGCGAAGATACCGCTTCGGTATGCCTGCCGTATGCGCAGAAAAGACAAGCGGTACATTTGCGGTGCGTTTCGGTTCTGCCGCACAAATTAGTGTTTCCAATTCCGAGAGTACCGCTCGGCGCAGTGCATTTAAAGCAGACAGCGGCAGACTGACATTGTCGGAAAGCCGACAGTAAATATCCTGCGCATAAAAAACTGTACCACCGCATTTTTGCAGCTGTGTATGTACTTTTTCTTCCGTCAGAGGTACGGACTTTGCCGTTTCGCAAGGGTTCTCTCCGAAAGCCTCGGCACGGTATTTGCCGCATACCGCTTGCAGAGTCGGTACATCGCCGACCTTTGCCTGCAACGTAAAATCCACAGGAAATACCGCGCGCTCTTTTTCATACCGCGCGGCGTATTTCTTGAACAGTGCATTTGTCGCCGCTGTTACATTTTCTTTTTGCCGCGTACCGAACATCTCTTTGCCGAGTGTGTTTTGAAAATAGCCGTCCGTAAATCCCGAACGGGAAAACAGCGCGCCGAGCTCTGCCTTTTGCTGAGCGGTATAAGTGCCGTCCAGTGCCGATTTGCACGCCGTCACCGCCGCCGCCACATATTCGGGGCGTTTCATTCTGCCCTCAATTTTAAAGGAATCTATTTGAAGTGCGGCAAGTGTTTGGGCATGCTCCAATAAAGATAAATCTTTCAGACTTAAATCATGCCCTGTGCCGCCCTCTGCGGCAAACGACAAGCGGCACGGCTGGGCGCAGAGTCCGCGGTTGCCGCTTCGTGAACCGAGCATTGCACTCAAAAGACACTGCCCCGACACACACATGCATAAAGCGCCGTGCACAAACATTTCCAATTCCAGGGGCTTGTCCTTACAAAGCGACTCGATTTCCGATGCGGACAGCTCGCGCGGCAGTACCGCACGGGTAAATCCGCGCGAACGCAACAGAGAAAGCCCCGCCCTTGTGCCGACGGACATCTGTGTGGATGCGTGCAATTCCATTTCGGGACACATCTGCCGCACCAAACGCAGCGCACCCAAATCCTGCAAAATCAGCGCATCTGCGGCTTCCCGACAGGTGCGCTCCACGGTTTGCTGTAAGGCGGCAAGCTGACTGTCCGCCGCTAAGGTGTTTAGGGTTACATGAAACCGCACACCGTGCAGTCTGCAAATTTCGGCGGCGCGCGAAAACGCCTCGCCGTCGAAATTGTCGGCGTTCCTGCGGGCATTAAAATCCCCTGCGCCGAAATACACCGCATCCGCACCGCTGCGCACGGCGGCTGTCAAAGCTTCCGCACTCCCGCAGGGCGCTAAAATTTCGGGACGTGTCATTGCTCGTCCGTCTGCGGTGCAAACAAGTTCATTTGATTGGACTTTGCTTTCGCTTCCGTGCGTACACGATCCAATTCGCGCTTATAAAAATCACGCTCGGTCTGTGCCTCGGAAGCATCCTTTAAATAATCCTTTATCTGCGCACGGTAGCCCTCGGCGGTTTGCTCCGATTTTCTGGCTTTGTCGGCGAATTCAATCGCCACAAGCACCGCCGCCTGATTGGTAGACATAAAGGGATTTGCACCTTGCAGTTCCTTCATCTTGCTGTCGATTTCCGTTGCGATTTCGTTGGTGTACTCCGCGGTCTCATCCGTAATGAGTGAATAATTCACACCCGCGATAGTCACCTTGACTTTATTTCTTTCCATATCCGAACACCTCAAATCCATAGATTTGCCTGTTTTCTCTATTATACTTTAAATTTTACGAAACTGCAACCTTTTGTATAAGGATAAAACAGAATTGATTTGCACCTGCGGAATGCAAAAGCATGTCATTCTGCGCGTAGCGCAGAATCTCACGCGGCACAGGATAAATGTGATTCACGGTAGGGGGGCTTGCTCCCGCCGCAGAATCCGACTTTGCTCGGGCGGACCGAATGTGCGTACCGAAAAAGTGAAGTGGCAGGATACCGTACGGTATCCTGCCGCTTTGTGTGCCTGAAAGAACCCAGCCGTTCGCTTATTTTGCACGGTTGCCGCGCAGGGCGCGCACCAGCTCCTGCGGCTTCGGCGGTTTGCCGTACATCAGCACGCCGATTTTATAAATTGCCGCCGCCAAATACCCGATGAAAACGGTGGAAGCTATCAAAATAATTACGGAAATTACAATCTCATAGCTTTCCACATGCCCCAATGCAATGCGGGTAAACATTGCCATCGGTGAAGTGAACGGAATAAAGGACGCCGCTTTCATCACACCGTTGTCCACATCGTTCATCATGGAAAATACGGTAATCATAAAGGATGCAATCATCAAAAAGGTTACGGGCATAACCAAAGTGTTGATGTCCTCCAAACGGCTCGCCAAAGACGCAAGTGCGCCGTACAGGAACGAATACAGCAAATACCCCAGCACGAAGAACAGGACGGTGTATAAAAGCATGGAAAGCGGCATCGCGAAAATACTTTCGACGATTGTATTTCCCGCCCAATAGCTTTTGTTTACGCCGTAGAACACAAACGCACTGCCGAGCAGAAGCACTAACTGTGTAAAGCCCGCCGCGCCCGCACCGAGCACCTTGCCGAACATCAGATTCACGGGCTTTGCCGAAGTAATCAGCAGTTCCATGGCACGTGAGCTTTTCTCCACGGCGACGCTCTGCGCCACAAACTGCCCGTACAAAAGCACAGCCATATACAAAAGGAACATTAAAATATAGGTGTAAAAGAAATTTTTGCTTTGGTCGTTGCCTAAAATGACAGTTTCCGCCGTCACAGACGCCTGCATGACGCCTGCGGCTTCCTCTGCGGAAAGTCCCAGCGCCGCCAAACGGACATACTGATATTTAACCGTCAGCATCTCCTGCACGGTCATTTCGGTCATATCCGTCATTGCGGCGGTTTCCACAATATATTTATAGTTGGATGCGTCTGTCAGCAGAATTGCCGCATCATAGGTGCCGTCCGAAACACGTGCCTTCAGCGCGGTCTCGTCACCGTCCGTCGCGGTAAACTGATGCTGACCGAGTCCCTCGCGCAGAAACACGGCGGTTTCCTCGGCAATTTCCGGCGATTCGGCGCTTGCAACAGCGATATTTTTCGCAGTACCCGAAAACGGCGCGTTCTCCGTTTGTGTTTTATCCCCTGCAAACCGCGGATAAAACAGGACAATCGCCATCACCGCAATCAGCAGTGCCGTAAGCCCCACAAACACTTTGTTTTTGGCATAGCTCAGGTATTCAAACCCAAAAATTGTGCGAAACTGTTTCATTTGGAATCCTCCGTATAATGTACAAATATCTCGTTGAGCGTCGGTTCTTTTACACGGAACGCATCGATTTTATCGGCGCAGTCCGCCAACAGTGCATACAGCGCCGCCTTGTCTTCGGCACGGGACAGTGTGACCGTCACAAGATTTTCCGAAGCCTCTGCTTTCTGCACCGCCTCGCTTTTGTGCTTTTGCAGGAATGACAGCACCGCCTCGCTTTCCGTTGTGACAATTTCTACGGTACGGCGGTCAAAGCCGCGCTTGATTTCACCGATGTCCCCCGAAAGAACAGCTTTTCCGTCATGGAGAATCACAATGTCGTTGCAGAATTCCTCAATATAATTCATCTGATGGCTGGAAAACAGCACAAGCTTGCCCTCGGCAATCATTTCCTTTACAAGGTCCTTAAGCAGCTTGGCATTTACAGGGTCAAGCCCTGAAAACGGTTCGTCCAAAATTACAATGTCGGGGTCGGTAATTAAGGTTGCCACCAGCTGTATTTTCTGCTGATTGCCCTTGGAGAGCGTATCCAGACGCTTGTCGCGGTATTCCGCCATCCCAAGGCGAGCCAAAAGCCGTTCGGCTTGCGCCGCCGCCTGCTTTTTGGAAAGCCCGCCCAGTTTTCCGAAATACAGAAGCTGTTCAAAAATCGGTTTTTTCGGATACAGCCCGCGTTCCTCGGGCAGATAGCCGATTTTCACGCGGTCCGTGTGCAAAGGCGTCCCGTCTAACAGCACCTTGCCGCTGTCGGGCGAAAACACCTGCATAATGATACGGATGGTCGTGGTTTTGCCCGCGCCGTTGCGTCCCAACAGACCGAGTGCGCGTCCGCTTTCCACTGCAAAGGACACGCCTTTGAGCACCTGCTTTTCGCCGAAGCTTTTGGTTAAATTTTCCGTTTGTAATCGCATAAATCCGTTTACCTCCACTTGATTGCGGTTTTGGAATATGGTAAAATAAATATAAGCATTTATTTATTAACCACATAATTTTATGTCCGTCCGACCCCGACTTACAGCGAACCGTCGGATACGGACGAATTTTTCCATCACAACGCTTCGCGCTTCTTATGGAAAAAATACATCCATTATTGTATTTTCCATTGTACTACTGTATAAAAAAATAATCAACATATTTGAGAGGAAGTGCCGATATGGTGCGCGATTTGAATGAAAAGAATCTCATTTATCAAATCCGTCAATACAGAATGAAACGCCGTGTATATTTTTACCCCGAAACCGATTCGACCAACAATGTTGCCAAAAAGCTTTGCAACGAAAACAAGGGCGGCGGTGCACTGGTGGTTGCCGACTGCCAGACGGCGGGCAAGGGTCGTCTGGGACGCAGTTTTTCCTCGCCCGCAGGCACAGGGCTGTATTTAACGGCAGTGTATGAGCTGACAGGGCAGGAAAAGAATTTTGAGTTACTGCCCGCTTTGGCGGGTCTTGCCGTGCGCGATACGCTTTACAATATGTTTGGGCTTGAGACAACCGTCAAATGGCCGAACGATGTGCTGTATGAGGGCAGAAAGCTTTGCGGGATTCTGTGTGAAGCGGTGAATGTCGGTAACCGCCCGAAATATATCGCGGTCGGGGTCGGCTTAAACGTACAGCGCGGCGCATTTCCCGACGATGTGGACTGCATTGCAGGCGCTGTCGGCGATTACTGCACCGAGGAAATTGACCGCAACGAGCTTTGCATAGAACTTGTACACAATATGGACAGATACATTCTCCGCAGTCATGCGCTCACCGAGGACAGCCGCGACGCCATTGACCGTTTAAAGGCCTGCTCGGCAACACTCGGGCAAATGGTACGTGTCATTACGCCCGACAGCGAATTTGATGCGCGCGCGCTCGACTTCGCAGAAAACGGCGGTCTTTTGGTCAGCTGTGCCGAGGGCGAAAAGGTCATTACCTCAGGCGAGGTCATCCACATTCGGTAAGCCCTACCTGTATTGAATCAATTGCTTTTTGGGTGTCTCCCGTATATTGACATTTAGTGAATGTCAATATACGGGAGATTATAGCATAAAATAGCCTTGTTGACAAGCACTAAATGTCAAAAAACGAGGTGTTTTATGTTTAAAAATAAAGCCCAAAACGGCAGGAACAATGCCTGCGGCGTAAAGCTTTCGGAAATTCGAAAGGCGCAGACACCCTATATGAGCCAGCGTATGCTGGCGGAGAAATTACAGTTAATCGGCATAGATGTAGACAAAAATGCCATACAGCGCATGGAATCGGGGCAGCGGTTTATCACGGATATTGAAATTCTTGCGATATGCAAAACATTTCATATTACGCCGAACGAGCTGTTTGGCACAGACTGACACATACGGATGCAGTTGTGCAAATGTTGTAAAATCTGTCGATTTGTTGACACCACTTTGTGTTTATGATACAATGCAGACATTGCGTATTCTTACTTGTAAAAATAATTATTCTTCGGAGAATAAGATGAACATTTACGAATCTGTTTATAAACAAAACGTCTCCCATCCGAATAAACGCGCCATGTCTGTCACCATGAACAACGGTGACAAACGTATCTACACCTACGGTGAAGTATTTGAAAGAGTCGAGCTGTACAGCCAAAGGCTGTCTGCGGCAGGTGTTCGGGCGGGCGACCGCGTGGCGTTTGTCTCGGAAGGCTGTCCCGAGTGGACAATCGCCTTTTTTGCCGTTTGCAAATTGCGCTGTACGGCGGCTTTACTGGACGCGTCTTTAACAGCGTCGGAATTACAGGATTTCATCGCACAATCCGATGTGCGTGCGGCGTTCTTTTCCCCGAAAACAGCGGAGAAGTTTGAGGGGCTTCCGCCGTATGCATTTCCCGTGTTTAATGTGTTGGACGGCACTGTACTGCCGGGATTTCCCGCAACTGTTTCGGCAGAACTGCCCGCTACACCCGACCCGAACGAAGAAATAGCCTGTATCATTTTTTCCTCCGGTACAACCCGCAAGGCGGCGGGAATTATGCACAACCATGACAATCTGATTAACACCACCCGCATGACGCTGGATGTGCAGGGGCTGACGAGCGAAGGGCGTTTTCTCGCCATTATTCCGAACAGCCATATTTACGGCGTTATCTGTTTGGTGCTCGGTCCTGCGCTCATCGGCGCAGATGTACACTATATTGAATCTATCAGCGCGGACGCGGTTTTGGGCGCATTTGCGGAGTATCATCCGACGGTGCTCCCCGCAGTTCCGAAAGTGTATGAGCTGTTTATGACGCAGATTATGCGCAAAATCAAGAAAAGTCCGATTACGGCGGCGATGTTCAAAATCTTTTTCCCGATTTGTCTGCGTCTGCGCCGTAAAAGCGGCAGTCTTTTGGGTAAACGGCTGTTTAAATCGATTCACGAGGGCTTCGGCGGCAGTTTGGAATTCCTTTGCTCTGCGGGTGCGCCTTTAAATAAGGACGTTGCCGAATTCTATTACGGAACAGGCTTTAATATCATTATTACCTACGGGGCTTCGGAAACGAATATTCCGACCATCGGCAATGTCCCCGAGGATTTACAGACCGATTCCTGCGGCAAGCCCTATCCGCCCGTTTCCGTGAAATTCAGTGATACGGGCGAGATTCTGATAAAATCGCCGTATATGATGAAAGGGTATTTCAGAGACCCCGAGGCGACTGCGGCGGCATTTACCGAGGACGGCTATTTTATGACGGGCGACCTCGGCGAACAGGATGCACGCGGCAATATTCGGATTACAGGGCGTTCCAAAGAAAATATCGTGCTGGCCAGCGGCAAAAAGGTAACACCCGACGATGTGGAAGAAAAATACAGCGATTTGCGCGGTGTCAAGGAATTTGTTATTTGCGGCGTACCGCATGAAAGCACCGATTATGACGAAATTCATGCATTCGTTGTTCCTGAGGGAATTACACAGGCGGACAGAGACGCAATTAAAGCCGAAATCCGCGAAAAAGGTGCAAAGCTGATACAGAATATGCGCGTCAGCACAACGCATTTTGTTTCGGAAATCCCGCGTACTTCTTTGCAAAAACCGAAACGCTATTTGTTAAAACAGCAGGCGCTGCGCGAACGCACCGAAGGGGAGCAGGATTTAAATTCCGCCGCTTCTGCGGACGGCATGATGGCACAGGTGATTCGCACAGTTGCAAAAATTGCGAATACCGCACCCGAATCCGTTACACCCGAAACAAAAATTTTCGCGGAGCTTTCCGTGGATTCGTTAAGTTCCATCAACTTGGCGCTGGAGCTGGAAGACCTCTATAAGGTGAACATTGAACGGTTTTATTTTGACGATATGACCGTGCAGGATGTGGTAAATGCTCTGCAAAACAAAGGCACGCAGAAAAAAGCCATCGGGCAGGAAAATGTAGACTACCCGCAGGAAAAGACGAACGGCGATTATTACACCTACACCTTTTTCCGCAATGCGGCGCGCTTTGTATATAAGCTGTCTGTACACGGTAAGGAAAACATTCCGACGGACAAAGGCTTTATTATCTGCGCCAATCATGTATCCAAAATTGACTATCTGTATGTTTCATCCGCTTTTTCCAAAGAACGTTTTAAAACGCTTTGCTGTATGGCGAAAAAAGAACTGTTTCGCAACGACCTGTTCAGCCGCAAGCTGATTAAGGCGGCGGGCATGGTGCCTGTAGACCGCAGCGGCATCAACATGAAAACCATGGACAGCCTGAAAAAGCGGTTGCATGAAAATTGGGGCGTTGTGATTCATCCCGAGGGCACACGCAGTGCAGACGGTATTTTCCGTGAAATGAAAAGCGGCGCGGCAGTGCTTGCCATCGATGCGGGCGTGCCGATTGTACCCGCCTATATCAACGGCGCGTTTGAGGTGTTCCCGCGTGACCGCAAAATGATGCGTTTCTTTGATTGGAAGCACATGCGAAAATTCCCGATTACGGTCACCTTTGGCAAAGCGATTGACACAGACGGAAAAGATGTTGCCGCCTTGACCGAAGAAGTGCAGAATGCGATTCTCGCCTTACAGACACAGGTGCAGGGAACCGTTGTGCAGTAAGCATCATTTTTATTTTTACTAAATAAAAGAATTGCCCTGCTGAATTTCCGAATGGAAATTCAGCAGGGCAGATTTATTGCAGCAAGTTATAAATTATTCTGCGTCCTCGTCGCCGCAAGCGTCGCAGTCACAGCCGCAGTCGCAGTCCTCAAGCTCAAATTCCAGCTTTTCGCCGCAGGCGGGGCATGCCGCAAAGCCTGCATCGATGTCTTCGCCGTCAAAGAATACGGTTTCGCCGCAAGCGGGGCAGTCTACTTCGTAGACGTCCTCGTCATCACAGCAACAGTCATCGCCGCACTCGTCTTCATAAACGAATTCTTCCAAATCGCTGAGGTCTTCGTCCACAGCGTCTACCTGCTCGGTGAGCATGGCGACTTCATCTTCCAAATCGGATACGGTGAGTGCAAGGTCGTCGATGACGTCGAGCATCGCCTTAATGATTTTGGTTGTATCCTTGTCATTGTCGAGGTCAAGACCCTCAAAAAGCCCTCTGAGGTAAGCGGATTTTTCCGTAACAGTCATTTTAAATTCCTCCTGATTTCATTTATGCGCGGGACATGTATTCGCCGGTTCTCGTGTCGATGTTAATCATTTCGCCTTCGTCGATGAACAGCGGCACTTTGATTTCCGCACCGGTTTCCAAGGTCGCGGGTTTGGTTGCGTTGGTTGCGGTATCGCCCTTGAAGCCGGGGTCGGTTTTTGTAACTTCCAAAGTTACAAAAGTCGGCGGCTCTACGCCGAACACCTTGCCTTTATAGGAAAGGATTTTGCAAGCCATGTTCTCTTTGACAAACTTGAAGTTGTCGGAAAGGTCAGACTCGTTAATCGGTACCAATTCATAGGTTTCGGTGTCCATGAAATAATAGAGTTCCCCGTCGCTGTAGGAATATTCCATTTCTTTTCTTTCAATAAACGCGGTCGGGAATTTCGCTGTCGGGTTGTAGCTCTTTTCCACCACAGCGCCTGTAATAACATTTTTGGTTTTGGTGCGGACAAACGCAGCGCCTTTACCGGGTTTTACGTGCTGGAATTCCACAACCTGCAGAACCTGCCCGTCCTCCTCAAATGTGACGCCGTTTCTGAAATCACCTGCTGTAATCATGTTAATATCCTCCGTTTTTAAAACCTCGCGCCGAAGCGCGCAGTTACATTACTATTATCCTTATTTTATAGGATTGCGGTATATTTTTCAAGTCCTTTTTTACAGAATTATCAGCTCTTTGGGGCATTTGGTCAGATTTTCACAGCCGTCGGGGGTAATCAGTGCCATATCTTCAATACGCACCCCGAATTCGCCGGGTATATAAATGCCCGGTTCGTCTGTAACCACTTCGCCGATTTTCAGCGTATCGGCGCTCAGCGCAGACAGCCGCGGGAATTCATGAATCTCCACACCGACACCGTGCCCCGTAGAGTGGGTAAAATAATCACCGTACCCCGCTTCTGTAATGACGTCACGTGCAATTTTGTCCGCCGCTTTGCAGGAAAGACCGGGCTTCAGCGCCGTGAGTACCGCTTCCTGTGCACGCAGAACGGTACTGTAAACTTCTTTTTGCCGTTCGCTGACCGTGCCGACCGCTACGGTGCGTGTCATATCACTGTGATACCCGTCCACCACAGCACCGAAATCCATTGTGATAAAATCGCCGCGCTGTACGGTGTTGCAATCAGGTACGCCGTGCGGCATGGAGGATTTTTTACCGCTGACCGCAATGGTCTCGAAGGAAAGTGCTTCGGCACCGTGAGAAAGCATGAAAAAATCCAGCTCCAAAGCAATTTCCTTTTCGGTTTTTCCGGGCTTTATAAAGTTCAGAATATGGTCGAATGCCGCTTCCGCAATCCGCTGCGCCGCTTTCATTTTTGCAATTTCCTGCGGCGTTTTCACCGTGCGCAAATTGCAAATAATTTCATCTAAAAGCGAATCGGGCACTGCTTCGACAGGCTTCAGAAACGCCCCGTATTTCGCAAAATCCGCCACGCTGATACGCTCGGTTTCCACGGCGACGGCAGATACGCCCATATCCGTAAAAATTTCTGCAAGCTGTTTTCCCGCCGATTGCTGTAAAACGACCTCACAGTCCCGAATTTGCTTTTGCGCCGCCTCAATATACCGCCCGTCCGTAATAAATACCGCACGGTCCTTGCTGACAAGTAAAAAACCGTCACTTGATGCAAAGCCCGTAAAATAAAAACGGTTTTCGGGTGAGAGAATCAGTATACCGTCAAAGCGGTCTGTGGTCTTTAAAGCTTCTTGCAATTTTTTAATCATCATAAACACCGTACCCGTGCAGTTTTTCAAATTCTTCCAAAATCGGACGTTCCCGTTTTTCCTTCCATGCATAATAATGCGGATATAAGCTTTTCATCGGAATCGGGTCAATACGCACGGCAATCGCGCCGCAGCGGTTTGCCGCTTTCACGTCGGAGAAAAGCTGGTCGCCGAGCATGGCAAGCTCCGTAATATCCACCTGCATGCGCTTTGCCGCGCGGTAAAGTCCGTTCGTGTACGGTTTCATGGACAGGGACACAAACGGCAGTCCGAATTTTTTGGCAATCGGTCCGACACGGAAAATCGTGCCGTTGGAAACGATGGTTACAGGAAACCCTGCCGCGCGCACAGAATCAATCCATTCCTGCGCGCCGTCAATGAATTTCAGTGTTCCGTCGGGCGCGATGGTATTGTCAATATCCAAGCCCACGGCTTTGGCGCCCATTTTTTGAAGGTCGCCGGGGGTAATATCCAAAACAGACCGAAAACGGTATTTCGGCATCAGTAAAGCGATGTCTTTCATATCGTGTCTCCAAAAAAGAAAAACGGGCAAAGCCCGTTTTCCCCGTTCTTACTTATACTTTCTTTTACGAGCTGCTTCTGATTTTTTCTTTCTTTTTACAGAAGGCTTTTCGTAGTGCTCTCTTTTACGAACTTCTTGAATAACGCCGTCACGAGAGGTTTGTCTTTTAAAGCGGCGAAGTGCGCTTTCCAAGGATTCATTGTCCTTGACCTTTACCTGGCTCATCTTATTCCCTCCCTTTACTTGTTGAGATACCCCACAATTATACCGCATGCTTTTTTCTGTGTCAAGCAAAAACCGCAGATTGTTTTGTCTTTTCTGAAAATCTTCTGCGAATTGTGTCAGGTATATACGAATTTGCGCAAAATTGTTTACAATTTGTTCATAATTCTGTACGCAGATTGCAATAATCGGATGATATTCTTAAAGCACACCGCAGGAGAGAATGTCCTGTGTACCGTACGGTATTTGAAGTGGTGAGCAGATACGTCGGTAAAAATTTGTCTTATATCCTTCCGAACCCCCGCGCTTCGGCGCCGGGGGTTCTTCCTTTTGTCGGTTTTCTCCTGCTTGATACAGTGCTTGACATATACCCTGTATATGCGTTATACTTGTGTGAAAATGAAAATGATTTTCATTTTCACACAAGAGGCGAATGACGATGGCATATAAAACACGGCAAAGTGCGGAGATTCTTTCCCTGCTTGCGCAAAACAGGGAACGGCATCTTACGGCGGAAGAGATTTATTTTCTGTTGAAAAGCAAAGGTGAGACGGTCGGACAATCGACGGTTTACCGACAGCTGGAACGGCTGTTTTCTGAGGGAAAGGTGCGCAAGTTTGCGGGCGCGGATGGACTCGGGGCCTGCTTTCAGTATGCGGAAAACGGCGTGGTTTGCCGTGCGCATTATCATTTAAAGTGTGTGGCGTGCGGCTGTCTTTTACACGCGGAATGCGGATTTTTAAACACACTTTCCGAACATATACAAAAAGAACACGGGTTTACGGTGGATAACGGACGTACGGTGTTTTACGGGCTGTGCGCCGACTGCGCTGAAAAAGGAGAACGGCAGTGATACAAGCTTTGCATGCGGGGGAAGAGCTTTCCCTCGGGTTATGGGATATACTTTTAGATACCCTTTTGGATTCTTTAAAAATTTTGCCGTTTTTATTTTTGGCGTTTGTAATTATGGAAGTGTTGGAGCACCGTGCAAACGGCAGAATTGAGCGGTTTTTCACAAGGGCGGGAAAAGCGGGACCTGCGGCGGGCGCATTGCTCGGCTGTGTACCGCAATGCGGGTTTTCCGTGCTGTGTGCCAATTTGTATGCGGGCGGCGTTGTGACACGCGGCACGTTGGTTGCAGTGTTTCTTTCCACTTCGGATGAGGCGGTGCTTTTGCTTGCTGCCGCACCGCAGCAGATGTCTGCGCTTTTCAAGCTTTTGCTTTGCAAGGTCGTGATTGCCGTTGCCGCGGGCTATGTTGTGGACTTTTTCGGGCGGCGCACCCGCCGGCAAAGCGTCGGCAGTCTGCATGAGATTTGCGACCACGAGCATTGCGGCTGTGAAAAGCACAAGGGTATTTGGATGCCCGCGCTTTTGCATACCGTGAAAATTTTCGGCTTTTTACTTTTATTTACATTTTTATTAAACTTTCTGGTGGCATGGCTCGGGCACGAACGGCTGGAGACATTGCTTTTGCACGACTCCGTATTACAGCCCTTTGCGGCGGCACTGCTCGGATTTTTACCGAACTGTGCGGCGTCCGTGCTGTTGACACAGCTGTATTTGGAAGGTACACTCGGCTTCGGCGCGGTAGTTGCGGGTCTTTGTACGGGTGCGGGCGCGGGGCTTTTGGTGCTGTTCCGAGAAAATCGGCATGTCAAGGATAATCTGAAAATATTGGGCATTTTATATGCTGTCGCCGCTGTTTCGGGCGTGATTTTACAGGCGGCGGGGATGTAAATTTGTGAAAATCAGCGCGAACTTGTAGGGGCGGGTTATTCCCCTGACAGGGGAAATGTCGAGTAAAGCGAGACAAAAGGGTGCCCGTTTTCGGAGAAAATCCATGCCCGTCCGAGTATATTATAAGGATTTACACAGAGCGAGCGGTGACGCACGAACCGTAAGGGCGCTTCACGAAGTGCCCGCCAAAGTCAGATGTAATTTTACGGACGGACAAGGATGTCCGTCCCTACGCGCGAACCGAATTTGCTTGGTGCTATGTGAGTAAACTCCCTCAGTCACAGCTTCGCTGTGACAGCCGCTGACGGCGGCGGTCTCCCTCTGTCGCTTCGCGACATCTCCCTCACACTGTGAGGGAGTCTGCCCTCGGAGAGGGCGCGGTAATCGGTTTGTTGATTATAGCGTCCCTATGCGCTCAGAATGACAAAAAGGTGTTCGGATGACTAAAGAAACTTATTTGCGTTTAAGTGCGCCGTTTCGCAAAAATACGGCTTTGCGGCACGTGCTTGTGTATACGGATTTGATTTTGACGGGACTTGTGTATCTTGCCTATCCTGTTTTGCTCGGCGTACTGTTTTTTACAAAGGACATACGGTTTTGGAGGTGTCTGTTTGTGCCTGCCGTTTCGTTTTTGGCAGTCAGCGGATTGCGCAAACTGATAAACGCGGAACGTCCGTATGATAAACTGTATTTTCAGCCGATTTTAAATAAACACAAGCACGGCGAATCCTTTCCGAGCCGCCATGTGTTCTCTGTGTTTGTAATTGCCATGGCGTTTTATTATACCTGTGTGCCTGTCGGTGTTGTTCTGACGGTATTCGGCGTGCTGATGGCGGCAGTCCGTGTTGCGGGCGGTGTGCATTTCCCGCGCGATGTTGCGGCAGGTGCGGCAATCGGAATTGTATTGGGCGCTGTCGGCTTTTGGTGTTTCTAATGTTTAATATGCGAAATTTTCAATCACGGCAGACGGCAACAAAATGCATCTGCTTTTTAAATTATGAGCGTGCCTCCTTAGCTTTAAGAGGGTACGCTCATAAAAACAATGGTCAGGTGTTGCGGCTGATCAAACCTGCCCGATATAGCATTGTGTAAAGTTCGGCATGCAAAGTCTGTTGTTTTCCGCATATTTTCCGAACGCGGCTTGCAGTGCCGACACATAGTCGTTATAAGCCGCATCCGTGGGCTTCGGCGCATAGGATGCAGACAGATTTCGCCCCACAAAGCCCTGCATGTCAAAATACAGCGGAAAGTCGAATTGCAGAGTTTGATAAGTGCCGTTTCGGAAGAAGTCGGAAAATTCACCTTCCTGCCGTGCACCGCGCATTCCGCCCGAAAAGCCTTTGAAATTCGGACAGTATAAGCGATTGATACGGTCATTTTCCTGCACCAATGCAGAGCTTTCATCGCGGCTGTTCCAAATCAGAACAACGGAACCGCCCGGTTTTAAAATTCGCTGACATTCCTTGCGAAAATCGGCGCGGTCAAACCAGTGAAACGCCTGCGCGGCGGTAATGCCGTGTACGCTTTTGGGGGGCAGGGCTGTGTGTTCCGCCGTGCCGTTTACAGATATAAAGTTCGGCAAAGCCGACAGCTTTTCTTCGGCAATTCGGCGCATATCTCTGTTCGGTTCTACGGCGTAGACGGTACAGCCTTTTTCCAGAAGCAGTTGCGTCAGCTTGCCTGTGCCCGCGCCGATATCGGCAAGCACATCATTTTGTGTCCAATGCAGGTTTGCAAACAGCGTGTCTATACAGGCCTGCGGGTAAGACGGGCGAAACTGCGCGTAAATATCGCCTTTGCCGTCAAATTTGGTTTCGTTCATAGGCGTTCTCCGTTCTTTGAAAAATACGGATGAAACGCATATCCTGCACATTTCATCCGTTTTCGGTCAGTCTTTTTGAATTTTCACAACGATTTTTCGAACCGTTTCGGGTGCGGTCACGAAACAACCCGGTTTGTGCGGCTCCTGCGGATAAAATATAACGAATTCGTCTGCATGTACCGATAATTCGCAGGGTGCGGCGCCGTCCTTTTCGGTGTAGAAGGCAATATCTTTCTGTGTATCCAGCGGCGCGGTGCAATGTAACCCGTTCATTGAGGTCCAAAACATTTTTTCCGTGCCTGAAACCACATACTGTAAATCCATGTACCGCTCATGCATTTCGTAATCTTTATCGGCAGATACCGTTTCATAGCTTTGCACAAACGCAAAGCATCTGTCTCCGTCTATTTCATAGCGTCCGCATGCAAGCGGATGCTTTTTGTACGCCTGAATAAAATCGTATGCCGACAGAAGCAGGCGGTTGTTGTCCGCATATCGCGGCAGATTTTGAAGAATATCTAAAATCACTTGTCTGCACCCTTTCTTTCTGCAATCATGTGTACATTTAAGTGGTTATAGGTCATTTCTACATGCCGTGCGTCAAATTCCGTTTTGATTTGTGCAAGCAGTGCGAAACGTGCATCCCAATACGCGGCGGTTTTGACCCATGCGCGTACAACATAGCGAATACTGCTGTCGTCATAGGAAAGCACGGCGGCAAAAGGCGGCGCAGGCGTTTCTTCAAACATTCCGACCGCGTCCACCGCCGCGAGCAGTGCCTCACGAACCGTTTCCGGCGGCGCGTCGTAAGACGCGGAGATTTCCAAATCCACCCGCCGTTTTTCCTGCGTGGTGTAATTGACAATTTTGGCAGCAATAATTTTGCTGTTCGGCACATAAATCATTTTGTTGTCTACGGTTGTGATGCGTGTGTGAATCAGATGAATCATTTCCACCGTACCGCTGACATCGTCAATCTCAATGTAATCGCCGATTTTAAACGGTTTGGTGACTAAAATCATAATGCCGCCTGCGCAGTTGGATAAAGAATCCTGCACAGCAAGTGACGCCGCCAAACCGACCACGGAAAATGCTGCCAGCATAGAAGTTACCGAAACTCCCAGCGTTTCAATGACAATCATTGCCGTGACGAACCACAAAATCAGCCGAACAACGGCTTTCAGAATCTTTTTCAGTGTGGCGTCTAAAGAGAAACGTGCCAGCAAACGGTCAAACAGCCGGCGAATCAAGCGCATTAAAAGGTAGCAGATGACAAAAGCAACTACCGCGCCGAGGATTTTACCCACGGTAAAGTTGCCGACGGAATACTCTAAAATTTCATGCAGTTTATCCATAGTTTTCCTTTATTTCGCAAAAAGTACGGTTGCCGCCATAATGAACTGTGCGGCATAATACAAGGAGTGATTGAGTATGACATTGAACTTTGTGTTCTTGCCTTCACCGAAATACATACCCGAAAGCACAAGATCGGATAATAAAAACAGCAGACCGCCGACGGACATTACGACCCACATGGTTTGGAAGTGTGTGATTACGGCGGTGACCATCGCCATAGTCATGGTCATGGAAAGCGTGAGAGAATACAAAAACACAATCCACTTGAATTTGCCGTAATGCATTTTCAGCGGTTTTTCCAAAAGAATGGCAATAACCGCGATTACGAGTGCCGCGGCTGCCGCAATCACGGCTGATAAAGGGGTGTAAGGGCTTGCATGAAAAATGGCGGTGATGAAGCAGATATGTCCGAGCAGGAAGAAAATGAAGCCCGAATATAAGTAAGAATCCTTATCCTGTAAGTAAATCCATTTGAGGTCGAGCCACACATCGCCTAAGAGGCCGCAGACAAGACCGATGGTCATAAAGGAGCCGAACCCGAGAAAACTGCGGTTCTCATTGGTTGCCGCCACCGCCGTGGCGATAAAGCATAGGCTTGCCGCCGCTTTTGCATACAGTGCCGCAATGCCGCCGCGTTTGACGCGAAGTACCAGAAATACAACCGTTGCAAGAATCCCGATTACAAGTAACGCCCAATACACAAAACCACTCCTAAAAATTTTTGGCTGAAACCCGATGCGGCTTTTGCCCTATCCGATTTCAGCCTGATGATGTTATATATTATACAATATTTTCCTGCAAAGTTCAATAGAATCTGGAAAATTTAATGATTCATTGCGGGTCGTCCGTATAATAATCTGCCGCCAAACGGTTTTTTACAAACGGAGCCGCCATTTGCTTATGTGCGATGTGCAGGGGATGGGTTTGGAAGTTTTGCAGTGCCTCCAAAGAAGAAAAGACCGCGTAAAAAACAAAGTCGCAGTCCGTGCCGACAATGTTCTCGCCGATTTCACAGGAAAGCAGTCCGTCAATTTTTCCTTCTAAGTTTTTCACGGAATCGGAAAGCTTTTTAAGCACTGCTGCGCGGTTCTCCTCCGTTACCGCGTCGGAAAATTGCCAAAATAAAATATGTTTCAGCATACAATCACCTCAACTTATATTGTAGCACAATTTTTCTGAAAATAAAGTGTTGACAAATTTTCGGTTTTGTGTTTTAATTTTGTAAACCGATGAAACGGAAGTAAAACTGCATTACGAATTCCAAGCGAGCGGGCGGCGGTGTAAGGTCCGTAATTACGAAGCAGACAAATGGTCCGTTGAGGGCGCATTGAAAAGATGCGACGGCGCTTTCCCGTTACAGAAAGAGGAATATGTCAGTATTCCGTAAAGGTGGGCGGCGTTTGCCGTCAATCAAGGTGGTACCGCAGGTTCAAGATTTCAGCCTGTCCTTGTCTTTTGCAAGGACAGGTTTTTTGTTTTGAAAGAGGGCGGCGCAAGCCAAATCGGTAGCACTAACTGACGAAATTTATATTATATTTATTTCGGAGGAAAAGAAAATGAAAAACACGAAAAAAATTGTATCGATTGTAATGGCACTGGTTCTGCTTATGGGCTGTATCGGTTTGTTTGCCGCCTGCGGCAAGCAAGGCACAGTCGGCGAGGGCGGCACGACTCCGCGCGACACCGACGATGTTTACAAGGTTGCGATTGTCCAGCTTGCCGACAACGGCGCGTTTACCGAAATGCGCGAGGCGTTTATTCAGAGAATGCGCGAGCTCGGCTACGATGAAGCAAAAATGACGTTTGATATTAAAAATGCACAGGGAGACCAGTCCACACTGCAAAGCATTTGCAGCAGTCTTGGTGACTATGACCTGATTGTGCCGATTGTCACACCTGCGACGGCGGCGGTTGTGAACCAGACACCGAAAGCGCCTGTCGTCTTTATTTCTGTTACCAATCCCGTGGCTTCGGGGATTTTAACCACGATGGAAGCACCCGACAAAAACGCGACAGGGACTTCCAATATCGTCCCTGTAGACCGTATTTTCACGCTTGCGAAAGAGCTGACGCCGAATGTGAAAAATATCGGGATTCTCTATTGCTCGGGCGAGCAGAATGCAGTGCAGACTGCCACAAAGGCAAAAGATTATCTGTCGGCAAACGGCTATACCTTTAAAGAAGTGACCGTTGCGAACTCCGCAGAGGTTTCACAGGCGGCGCAGTCTTTGGCGAACGATGTGGACGCAATTTATGTACCGATTGACTCCACCGTACAGACCGCAATGAGCGAGGTGGTAAACGCCGCGAATGCGAAAAAGATTCCCGTATACGGTTCTGACCCTGTTATGGTGAAATCCGGTGCGCTTGCATGCGTCAGCTGCAGCAACACCCAGCTCGGGCAGAAATCGGCGGAAATGGCAGATGAAATTCTGCGCGGCAAAAAGGTATCCGAAGTACCTGCCGTTGCGATGGAAGAATTCCAGTATGTCATCAGCCGTCAGGCGGCGGATACCCTCGGCATTTCCGTGCCGAACGGCGGTAACTATGTTGTGATGGGCTAACATCTAAGGAATAGATATTTCAGTCGGGCAGTCTTTTGCGGCTGCCCGATTCTGCATGAAAAACAGGTGATTCTATGGAAATTGCGGCAAGCGCATTGCTTTTGGGGTTGCAATATGCACTGTTGGCACTCGGCGTATACATCACATTCCGCGTACTGAACATTCCCGACCTGACCGTGGACGGCAGTTTTACGTTCGGTGCGGCGGTTTCGGCGGTTTTGAGCGTGGAGGGGCATCCGTTTTTGGGGCTTGCGGCGGCGATTCTCTGCGGTGCGGCGGCAGGCTCCGTCACAGGGCTGTTACAGACCAAAGCGGGCATTCATCCGATTTTGGCGGGCATTCTCACCATGAGCGGATTGTATACAGTCAATATCACGATTATGGACGCGCCGAATGTGTCGCTGATTGGAAAACCGAGATTTTATGAAGCTCTATATTCCTTATTGCCGAATGCAGACAAGGAACTGCTGAAGACGGTTTGCGTGGCGGTGATTTGCGTGGGACTGACGGCTGTTTTGATTTTGTTTTTTAAAACGGTATTTGGGCTTTGTATTCGTGCTACGGGCAACAATGAGGATATGGTGCGCGCATCTTCCATCAATACCAATGCGGCAAAAATTACCGCGCTTTCTATTGCCAATGCACTGGTAGCGCTTTCGGGCGGTCTTATCGCACAGACGGGCGGCTTTGCCGACATCAATGCAGGCAGCGGTATGATTGTGGTTGGGCTTGCATCCGTCATTATCGGCGAAGTGATTTTCGGCAAACGGAGCCTGACGCTGGGGCTGATTTCCGCCGTAGTCGGCTCGGTGGTGTACCGCCTGATTATTGCGCTGGCGCTGGAAAACGAGCTCTTCTCGGCAAATGCGCTGAAGCTGATTTCGGCTGTCATTATCGGGATTACGCTGTGCATACCTGCGGTACGCAAATCGATTGCCGAACGGCGAATCCGAAAGGGGGCGCACAAGAATGCTTGAGATAAAGAATCTTTCAAAAACCTTTTTAAAAGGGACGCCGAATGAGCACAAGGCGCTTCAAAATCTTTCCCTGCATTTGGAAAAAGGCGATTTTGTCACGGTGATTGGCTCGAACGGTGCAGGAAAATCCACCCTGTTCAATGCGGTTGCGGGTTCGTTTTTGTGCGAAGCGGGCAGTATCGTTTTAGACGGTGCGGACATCACCTATAAAAAAGAGCATCAGCGCGCAAAACAAATCGGGCGCATTTTTCAAGACCCGATGAAAGGTACTGCGCCCGACCTTACGGTTGAGGAAAATTTGGCGCTTGCGTATGCAAAATCCATGCGCAATCCGTTCGCTTCGGCGCACAGGCGGAAGGATGTGGAGTTTTACCGCGCACAGCTTGCACGTCTTGATATGGGCTTAGAGGACCGTATGCGCACCAAAATGGGACAGTTGTCGGGCGGTCAGCGGCAGGCGGTGACGTTGCTGATGAGTACCATCGTGACGCCGAAGCTGTTGCTTTTGGACGAACACACTGCCGCACTTGACCCGGTCACGGCGCAAAAGGTGTTGGAAATCACAAAAACCATTGTGGCGGAAAATCAGATTACAACGATGATGATTACGCATAATATCGGGCAGGCTCTGCACACGGGCAACCGCACAATTATGCTTGCAAACGGCAAAATCGTACTGAATTTGCAGGGCGAAGCGCGCGAAAAAATTACACTGCCTGAGCTTTTAGAGATGTATAAAGAAAAGGCGGGCAAGGTACTCGACAACGACAGAATGCTGCTGTCGGAGACTGAATAAGCGGAATATTAAAAAACGGTGAAACCCCAATCGGTTTCGCCGTTTTTTCTTTTAGACAGTTTTTTAGCGCAGTGTTTTTGCCCGTTATACGAACAAAAGTATAAATCGGATTCCCTTCCAAAGTGCCGCAACGAGCAGTACGCATGGGATTGCCCAACGCCACCAGGTAAAGTTTTTCTTCGGATGCTTTCGAATACTTTCATGCAGCCCAATCCATGCGGCTACGGGCGGGAACATGCAATATATACTGAACAGCTTAAAATACCATTCTGCTTTTCCGCAGAAAAGGTATGCAGATATAAAGATAAATAATACATAGGCGAGCGCAACACATGCGGCGTTACCGCGCGCACTGCCGCAGGGGAGTAAAAGGAACCGTCCGCAAACATAGCCGATTGCCGCAAGCAGGAGGATGGAAAAAATATAGATGAAAACCAGTGCGGGAACATTGCCGGATACAAAAGACCGTGCATCACGCAGTAAAAACAGATATGTTGAACCTGTTAACAGCAGTGAAATAATTCCGTAGGATAAAAAATTGTAAATAAAACGTTTTTTTGACATGATCGCGCTCCTGTTTAGGGCTGTGAGAATAAAACCCGATTTCTGTTGTCCGCTTATATGGCCTTGTCACAATGTATTTTCTTTTATATCATACCCTAAATTTCTTTTTTTGTAAATGATTTATTGTATGTTTTCAGGGCCTGCCTTCACCGCAAGCGGAAGCAGGAAAGGGCTGTTGAAATTTTTGATTGGCATATTGTTTATTTTGCTTTTACACTGTAAATCTGTGCGCGTACCGCGTTCGTTTTTGACCCGATTCTTTGTGTCGGAATGCAAAAGGACGAATATGCAATATCGCTTTTGCGCACCGTGCCGTCAAATGCAAACCTGCCGACGGCTTTTTTCTTTGTAAACGTGCCGATTTTCAGTACGGTTTTTTCGGGTGCGGTTTCAAAAATCAGGTGCAGTTTTTCGTTTGGCGCGGGCGTGTAATCGAATACATATTCTATGTTTTCCGCGGTAAAGCCCAATTTGCCGTTTTCCGTAATGCGAATATCGTGTGTGCCGTAAGGCGCGTCCGCTTCCATGAGAATCTGCCCCGGTATAATTTCCTGAAACTCGATTTCCAATTCCAGCCTTGCCTTTGGAGCGAGCTTTGCACAGCTGCCGTTTACAAAGCTGTGTCCGCCCGATAAGGTAATGCCGTTTTGCGCGCTGAAACGGTTTTCCGGCTTTTTCAAAGCGCTTTGCACGGATTTTGCCGTTTTGTCGATTTGACGGGAGCTGCGTTTTGTACACGCGCCCCAGTTCTTTTCTGCAAACAGTGCGACACTGTCTCGGAATCGGTCACAGAGATCCTGCTCTTTAACACCCGCACAGCGCTTGTCAATATTGTCCTGCCATATCGCATAGCAACTGCCGCATATTTGCTTACTGCCTGCGGGCAGATTTACAAATCTGCCTTTTTCTTTCAGCCTTACCCGATTGGGCGCGAATTCGCGGTAGACCTTACGCTTGTCAATATAATCACAGTACGGTGCACGGCGTTTTCCGCCGCGGGGGACGATATATGTCAAAGCGTCAATCGTGTTAATCAAATCATAGCCCAAGTCATACATTTCCCTGCCGTCACTCCAACCGCAGGACCAAAGATTCATCTGCACACCGTCTATGGCTTCGCGGACAATCGGCGTTTCGGGCGTATCCTTAATCCATGTCAGACCGCCCCACAGACGTACGGTGCGGTCTTTTTTCAGATACGGAATGATTTCATTCAGAAACCTGCGGTATGCGCCGTAGTCGCTTAAAAACTCATCTGCACCGATAGGATGACCGTGTCCTCGGGGAATACGGGATTTTCCCCCTGTATGTATTCGTCGAAGATTCGTTTTACAAACGTCACCGCCGCAGGGTCGGCAATGTTGATGTGGTCTGTCAAAGGCCGTTTGTCCATCGGCGAAGACACTTCGCCCGTGACGGCAAATTCGGGAAAGACCTTTGTAAACGCAAGCGCATGCGCAGGGACGTCAATTTCGGGTGTGATGTGCACGCCTTTGGTTTTTGCCCAACGGATAAATTCCCGAAATTCCGCTTTTGTATAGCTGTAATCCTTGGCAGTTGGGCTTTCACCGTTTTTGTTTCGTAAATTGCTTTCTAAGCGGAACGCCTGATAGGCGTTATAGGTGTCGGCTTCGCTGTGTTGCGCATAATCCTCTAACCAAATATAGTTGTCGCTTAAGTGAATCTGAAAGTCATTCATTTTGTAAAAGGACATGGTGTTTACAATTTCGCGGAGCGTATCCATCGAAACGGGCTTTCTGCCCGCATCCAGCATAAACCCGCGGACAGGGTATTTCGGGTAGTCCCGCAGAATCCCGTTCGGGAAGCCGCCCTGCGCGAAAAGCTGGCAGACGGTTTTCCCCGCCCAAATTGCACCGACGGCGGCACAGGCTTTGACGTGAATTCGGTTGTTCTTGCATTCGATTTCATAGCCTTCTTCCCCAAGGTAGGCGAGACGGCTGTCTGCGGAAAATGTGAGGTCGGCGTGTGCCGACTCGGTTAAGCTTACACCTGTCAGAAGCGCAAAGTCCTGTACGAAATCGGCTGCAGCGTCGCGTAAAGCACTGTCGCAGGCAAAGGTGCAAATGCTTTGCAGTACACCGCCTGCGGCGTGCCACTGCGCGGGTTCGGGCAGAATATTCGGCTTTTTGCCGCTTGCGCCGTAAGCGCCTTTTATGCGCAGTTTGCAGTCTTTTTCTATAACATTGCTTCCGTTTTTGCACCGAAAGGATAAAACCGCCTCGGAATCACAAATCGGGGTGTGTACCTGAAGTGCGTCATCGACCAGCTGCGGAAAGTCCGCGCCGATAAATTCCGCGTCCCAGCCATCCGAAACACGGAACTGCACGGTGTTGTTTACGACGGTTAGGTTGATTTTGGGGTTTAATTTCTTTTTCATGTCTGTACCTCGTTTTGTATTGTCGGCGCAATTATGATTATTCTATTATAATATATCTTTTGTTAGTCTGCAATCTTTTGTAAAAATATTACAATTACGGTTTACCTTTCTTATAAAAAATGGTATACTATATAATTATTAAGAACTGAAACGGAGTTACATATTTATGAATTTTACGCCGCTGAATCAAAACGGATTGTTTGAAGGCTTTGCGCTGATTACGCGCAGTGAAAAGAAAGTGACCGCCAAGGGGAAGGATTACCTTGATTTGGTGCTTTCGGACGCAAGCGGCGAAATCTCCGCGAAATATTGGGATTACAACGAAGCGGCACAGGGGCAGTTTCCTGCGGAAACACTGGTGAAGGTACGCGGTACAATTTCGCAGTATAACGGTGCCGACCAATTCCGTGTGGAACGAATTCGCCTTGCGGCGGAAAGCGACGGTGTAAACATTGCCGACTTTGTGCGTTCCGCCGCCTATGACGGAGAATATATGTACAGCCAGCTGACGGCGCGTGTGGAAGCCTTCGCGGATGATGACCTGCGCCGATTGGTACTGCATATGCTGGAGACCAATAAGGAAAATCTGCTGATTTGGCCCGCCGCTTATAAACTGCATCATGCGGTGCGCAGCGGACTGCTTTTACATACGCTGTCGATTGTGCGGCTTTGCGAGGGTGTTTGCCGTGTGTATCCGTTTGTTGATGCGGATTTGCTGATTGCGGGCGCAATCCTGCACGACCTTGCAAAGCTGACGGAATTTGTGGTCGGCAATGCGGGCATCGCTTCGGGTTATACCGTAGAGGGCAACCTCATCGGGCATCTTGTAAAGGGCGCGATGCTGATTGACGAAGCGGCAAAGCAGTTGGAAATTCCGCATGAAAAATCTATGCTGTTACAGCACATGGTGCTTTCGCACCACGGCGAACCCGATTTCGGCGCGGCGGTACGTCCCGCGTTTTTAGAGGCAGAGTTGCTCTCGGAGCTGGACCTGATGGACGCGCGCGTCTATCAAATCGCCGAAGCGATGGCGCCTTTGCAGGCAGGCGCGTTTTCCAATCGGCTTTGGGCGCTGGAAAATCGAAAAATGTATAACCATGCGCGCGGTGACATGGCGAAAAAGGTCTGCTTAGAATAATTTGCGGAAATTCCGCGTCCGTGGGGCGGGCGCACTATATAAATTATATTACGGGAGGAAATCTTATGCGCAACCATGAAGTTACCTCGGTACAGAAGCTTTTAAATGTGGACGGTTCGCTGAAAGAACCGGGCTGGTCGCGTCGGCTTTACCAAATTTATGACCGTGCCGACATCAAAGCACCGAAATTCCGCATTAAGGAATGGGATTACTATTTGGTGCTGTGCGACGACTTCGCATTGGCGTTCACGGTATCGGACGACGGCTACATAGGACTCCAGTCAGTATCTCTGCTGGAATTCGGTGCACAGCCGTGGGAACACACTGAAACCATTTTGACGCCGTTTCCCATGGGCAAACTGCATATGCCGCCGACAAGCGACAAGGGCGATGTGGTTTACCGCGATAAGCGTTTGAACATCTCCTTTGAAAAGACGGATAATACACGGCATATCGTGTGTCAGTTTAAAAATTTCTATGAGGGCAAGACCTTTTCCTGTGACATCACGCTTTCTCAGCCGCCGATGGATACCATGGTGATTGCAACCCCATGGAAAGAGAATAAAAAAGCGTTCTATTACAACCAAAAAATTAACTGCATGCGTGCGAGCGGTACGGCAAGCTTTAACGGCAAAACCTATACTTTCAATCCCGAAACAGATTTCGGCACGCTTGACTGGGGACGCGGCGTCTGGACCTATGACAACACGTGGAACTGGGGCTCGGGCAACGGCGTGGTGGACGGCAAACCGTTTGGCTTCAATATCGGCTACGGTTTCGGCGACACGACGGCGGCGAGTGAAAATATGCTGTTTTATGACGGCGTCGGGCATAAACTGGACGATGTGACTTTCCACATTCCCGAAAGCTCCTACACCGACCCGTGGAAGATTTCCTCAAGCGACGGACGGTTTGAAATGGACTTTGTGCCGATTTTGGACAGAGCGGCGAAAATCGACGTGAAAGCAATCGTGACTGACCAGCATCAGGTGTTCGGTAAAATGAGCGGTACTGCCGTGTTAGACAACGGTACAAAGCTGGAGATTCAGGATTTGACCTGTTTCTGTGAACGCGTACATAATAAGTATTAAATTAAGCAAAAATACGCCGTCCGATTTGTTCGGACGGCGCAGTTCGGAGAGGATACGATGGACTGGATTGAGGTTTTAATCGAAATTGCCGCAGAGGACATTGACCGTGCGGCGGACATTGCAAATATGGTGGTGCCGTACGGCATTTATATTGAGGATTACCGCAATTTGGAGGCAGAAACCTGGGAAATCGCCAATATTGATTTGATTGACGAGGAACTGCTCGGAAAAGACCGCACCAAGGGGTATATCCATATTTATATTGCACCCGAGGAGAATCCACAGGAGGCGGTGGCGTTTCTCTCCGAACGGTTTACCGCGTCGGCAATCGGACACAAAATCGACCTTTCCGCCTGCAAAAATGAGGACTGGGAAAATAATTGGAAATCATATTTCAAACCGATGCCTGTGGGCGAAAAGCTGTTGATTCAGCCGTTGTGGATAGAGGAAATTCACAATCCCGACAACCGCGCGGTATTATCCATCGAGCCAGGGCTTGCCTTCGGCACGGGCGGACACCACACCACAAAACTGTGTCTGGAAACGCTGGAGCGGTATGTCAAAGCGGGTGACACGGTGCTTGATACAGGCTGCGGCAGCGGTATTCTGGCGATTGCCTCTTTACTGCTCGGCGCAGAATCGGCAGTCGGTGTCGATATTGACGAGTTGGCAGTCAAGACTGCAATCGAAAACGGCAAGCTAAACGGCTTTACGGAGCCGCAATACCGCATATTACAGGGCAACCTCGCCGATAAGGTGGACGGGCTTTACAGTGTGGTTGTTGCCAATATTGTAGCGGATGTCATTATGCTGTTTGCAACGGACGTCGGACGCTTTATGCGCGATGATGCGGTGTTCATTACGTCAGGCATCATTGACACCCGTGAAGCGGAGGTGCAAACGGCACTGCGGGAAAACGGTTTCACCGTCATAGAACGCAACGAACAAAGCGGCTGGGTGTGCCTGGTGTGCAAAAAGCGCTAAATGTTTTTATTTTGTTCATTGACTTTTCGGATGCGTATGGGTATAATATCCATATAAACCCCAAATACAAGGAGGATGTTTTCATGGAAAACGCAAAAAAAGCTCTGAAGATTATTGCCATCATTGCGGCTGTTGCGGGCGCATTGTTCGGCGCTTATGTTTTGGTTAAAAAATATGTAGACAGCAAAAGAGTTGTTATCGGTAACGATGCGGAAAATTATGTTTCCTGCTCCTGCTGTGACGACACATTTGTTTCCGAGACGGTTGCGTAAGTTTTTGTCTGCCATCCATCGGATATAGCTATGTAAGAAATCCCGCAATGCTTTTAGCGTTGCGGGATTTTTGTGCTTTATGGGGAGAATATATTCGTGTAATTGTAAAAGAAGAACATTAGATAAGCGTATAGGAAAGGATAAAAAGAACAGACTATGGCATTTTATGAAAACGACCAAAATCCTGAACGCGCACTTCTTTTGGGTGTGGATACGGGTGAATATGACTGTGCAACATCGCTTGCGGAGTTAGAAGAACTAAGCCGTACCGCAGGTGCCCGGGTTGTGGGCGTAGTATCGCAAAAACTGCCGAGTCCCAATTCTGCGACCTATATCGGCAGCGGGCGAATGGAAGAGGTTTGCGAATTTTGCAAAACAAACGAAATCGACCTCATTGTTGCAGATGGGGAATTGAGCCCCGCACAGCAGAGGAACATTGAAGCCCTGACGAATACCCGCGTGATTGACCGCACCACACTGATTTTGGATATTTTCGCCCAAAGAGCGCGCAGTCGCGAGGGCAAAATTCAGGTGGAGCTGGCACAGCTTCGCTATATGCTGCCGCGTCTGACAGGCAAAGGCAAGGCGATGTCGAGGCTTGGTGGCGGCATCGGTACGCGCGGTCCCGGTGAAAGTAAGCTGGAAAGCGACAAACGGCATATCCGCCGCCGTATTTATGCGTTGGAAGAGGATTTGCGGCAGATGGAAAAGCGCCGCAATGCCCTGCGTACCCGCCGCAAGAAAGACGGCGTCATTGCCGTGGCGATTGTCGGCTATACAAATGCGGGCAAATCTACGCTGATGAACCATTTAACTGAAGCAGGCGTATTGGCGGAGGACAAGCTGTTTGCTACGCTTGACCCCACCGCGCGCAAGCTGACACTACCGAACGGGCAGGATATTATGCTGATTGACACAGTCGGTTTGGTGCGCCGTTTGCCGCACCATTTGGTGGAAGCGTTTAAGTCCACTTTGGAAGAAGCAAAGGCGGCGGATTTGATTCTGAATGTATGCGATGCATCCGACCCTGTCTGTGCAGAGCATATAGAGGTGACCGAACAGCTGTTGTCGGAGCTCGGCTGTATGGAGACGCCCGTCATTACCGTGATGAATAAATGCGACCGCGTGCCTGCACTGTATGAACTGCCCACACTCGGCAAGACTGTACACATCAGCGCGCGGACAGGGGAGGGCATCCCGAAGTTGCTTTCCGAAATCGAGAAAACCGTGTGTTCACGCACCGTGCGCGTAACACTGCTGATTCCGTTTTCGGAAGGTCAGTTGCTTGCGCGTATCCGCCGCGACGGTGCGGTGCTGTCTGAAACGTATTTACCGGAAGGCACGCGCGCCGAGGTCGTTGTAGATACGGCGATGCTGGAAGAACTGCGTGTGTATCTGGCCGACAGGTGCGGAAAGACCGATATCTGAATCTTGACTTACCCGGTAATTTTTGGTAATATTTATTTGAACCTTGATAAAGGGGAAACAGCCTTGCATCTGAAAACAGGAGAACTTTTTTACCGTGTGCCTTAGGCGGTGCGGCGAATAGTTAATGTTTTGCAGATGTGCAATTTTATACCGGCACAGTCTGTCCCGGCGGGTGGAAAACATGTGTCTTTACGAGGCTGAATGTTCGGATTAGGTGAAAGGGAAATGGCGGAAAACAGCAAATTAAACATTCTGCTTTGCGACGATGAGGAAGTATATCTGAATGACCTTTTAGAAAAAGTAAAAGGGTATTTACAAACACGGAGAATAGAGGCGGAAATAACTGCAACTTTGCATGCAGAGTCGGTTTTACAGTGGGAAGCGCCGTATGACATCGCATTGTTGGATATTCAAATGCAGACGATAGACGGGATTGCATTTGCTAAGGCTTTGCGGCAGCATAACGAACGCATTATCATTTTCTTTGTTACGGCTTTTTCGGAATATCAGGACGATGTAATGGATTTTCAGGCGTTTCGTTTCTTTGAAAAACCGGTTAATCCGGAACGGCTGTATGCGGGGCTGGATAAAGCACTGCAATATTTGAATTTGCTGTTTGTAGATGTGTATGTTAAAACAGACAGCTGTGTGAAAAAACTGCACATGGACGATATTATTCTGGTGAAAACTGCAGGCAGAGAAATCAGTGTGGTGACAGAACAGGAAACCTATACGCTGTGGGATACGTTAGAGGAGTGGGCTATAAAACTGAATGCGCCGTATTTTTATCGGATACATAAAAGTTATTTGGTCAATTTACATCATGTTCGGCAATACAGCTATAAAGAAATTACAATGTCTGACGGCGAATGTGTACCGATTCCCACGCGGAAACAGTCTTCGTTTCATCAAGTGTGGTTCGATTATTTGAGAGGAAAAGTCTAATTGGGAATATGAAACATGCGCGCTTCGGATTCGGGTTTATGCGCGTCTTGACAATAGAAAAGAGAGCACTCAAAGGCGAGTGCTCTCTTTTTGGGTTTGTGTAATGCGCCGAACCTTAGCCCTGCGCAAGTTTCTTTTGAGATTCCATTTTCAAATAGGCGTTTATAAAACCGTCCAAATCGCCGTCCATCACATTACCGATGTTGCCCGACTCGAAGTTGGTGCGGTGATCCTTGACCAATTGATAGGGCATGAATACATAAGAACGAATTTGACTGCCCCAGGCAATCTCTTTCTGGTCACCTTTGATATCTGAAATTTTTTCCAAATGCTCACGCTCTTTAATTTCCACCAATTTGGATTTCAGCATGCGCATGGCAACTTCACGGTTTTGGTGCTGACTTCGTTCCACCTGACAGGAAACGACAATGCCCGTCGGCAGATGCGTCAAGCGCACGGCAGAAGAGGTTTTGTTGACCTTTTGCCCGCCTGCGCCGCTGGAACGGTACACGTCCATTTTAATATCTTCGGGTGCGATTTCCACTTCAATGGTATCATCAATTTCGGGCATAACCTCCAAAGAGGCAAACGAAGTATGACGGCGTCCCTCGGAATCAAACGGCGAAACACGCACCAAACGGTGAATGCCTGTTTCACTCTTTAAAAATCCGTAAGCATTTTCACCCTCAATCAAAATGCTGGCAGATTTTAAGCCCGCCTCATCGCCGTCCAAATAGTCCAGTGTGGAAACCTTGTAGCCATGCCGTTCGCCCCAGCGGTTATACATGCGAAACAGCATCTGTGCCCAGTCCTGCGCCTCGGTACCGCCCGCACCTGCGTGGAAGGTTAGGATGGCGTTTTTGCTGTCATACTCACCTGAAAGCAGTGTGGTCAAAGTCATTGTGTCGAGTGTGTTCTCGAAGTTTACAACATTTTCCTCACATTCGGGGAACAGCTCCAAATCCTCTTCCTCATTGGCAAGCTCAATCATGACCAGTGCGTCGTCATAGTCGCCGCAAAGCTTTTCATAGGCGGAAACCTTGGCTTTTAATGCGCTTGTGCGCTTTAACACGGTTTGGGAGTTCTTTAAGTCATCCCAAAATCCCTCTTCGGCGGCCTGTGCCTCCAAAGCAGTGATTTCCGTTTTCATTTTTTCAAGTCCGAGTGCTTCGGACAAATCCTGCAATGCTTTTTCATGCCCTAACAGGCGCAGTCTTAATTCTTCAAACTGAAGCATAAATATACGTATCCTTTTCCGTAAATTTTTTACAATAACTATAATAGTTTACAATATTTTTCGAAATTATGCAACTACTTTCACCATAACGTGCGCGTTTAAACGCGATTTTCACGGCGATATTTCCGCCTCTGCTTTGTTAAAAGTCTCGTCAATCCGAAAGGATTGCCTGCGGTTTTGCCGTGCAGAGACAAAAATTCTGCACCTAAAAATTCTCCGCCCCAAAAGACGCGGATTGCGGTGCAATATTGGACGCAGAGTGCCAAGCAAGGCTGATGTCTTGCAAGGGCGATAAGCTGAAAAGTGCCCGCAAGACACGTCCGTGTGTTCAGCCGTGTGCACTATGGCTATCCTATTTGGTTATAGGCAGTGTTTTTTTACCGATACCACGAGGGTATCACATTTTGCATATTATCATACCAATCAAGCACATCCTGCGCCTGTTTTTGAAAAATTTCAATCTGCTCTGCACCGAACGGAATCCCCCACGGCAGGGAGCTCAAGGTATTACTGGAAATATACAGCGCCAAAAGCCGCCAAAAATCCTGCGGCACGCGGCTGTCAAAATAGCCGTCTACCGTGCCCTTCGCCAATCGCGGCGACGCCTGCGCCGCCCAAACAATACGATTGAATTCTTCCCACGGGTCGCCGTAATCGTGACGGTTGAAATCAATGATTTGTAAGTTGCCTGCGCGATCCACCATCATATTGCCGACATGATAATCGCCGTGCTGATAGGTCTGCGGGCGATTCTTTATCAACGCGCGGTTCTCCTTTATATATTGTATGAACAAATCGCCGTTTTCATATTTCAAAGGACATTCCGAATACATTTTTATTTTTCTGTCCATTTTGCGGGCGAAACGTCTGTCCCACGGCTCCTGCGTTTTCGGTGCGGGAATCGAGTGTATTTTCCGCAGAATTTTACCCGCTGTCAAGCCGTAATTGTATTGCGCTTCTTCCGACAGATTCGGCAGAATATCTTCCAAATCCGCACCGTCAATCCAGCTTTGCAGGGAATACACACCCTTGCGGCAGACGCCGAGCTTTATCGGCCGGCACATCGGAATCCCCAATGCCGCTACACGGCGCATCAGCTGAAATTCCGTTCGCTTTTGCGCATATTCCCGAACCGGCGAGACACGCAGAAGATACTTCGCCCCGTCTTTCGCCGTCACGCAGTATTTTTTGTCTCCCGAATAGCCCTTGTGTATCGGTTGAATATCGTGGAATTGCACAAAAATCCCCCCCTGTTTCGCCGATGTATTCGATACAAAAATTGTATCACATTTTGCTTGATACGACAACCGCAAAAATGCGGTGCGTCGTTGCGGAGGAACTGAATAGATGTGGATGCCGCGTGACCGCCTTTTCCGTTCCGCTGCGTTCCGTTCTATGCCAAAGGCAGTCAAAATAGTATACCTATTCTGTGGCTTCCTTTTTCATCTAAACCGAGTCACATCTATTTACAACACAGAACAGAATGCGCCAATTCTTTAAAAAATGCTTGACATCCCTTGGAAATCCTTATATAATAGATAAGCAACTTCGATATGGGCCATTAGCTCAGTTGGTTAGAGCATCCGGCTCATAACCGGACGGTCCGGGGTTCGAGTCCCTGATGGCCCACCATCTTTCAGACTGTCCGTTTCGGTGCAATTGCAGAGTGCAAAACTCCCTGCCTGCCCGAACATCGAACTGTCTATGCTCAAATGCAGCACAAAACAGAATATATAGGGGTATAGCTCAGTTGGTAGAGCAGCGGTCTCCAAAACCGCGTGCCGAGGGTTCAAGTCCTTCTGCCCCTGCCAAAATCAGGAAGAGTCGCAGTTTGCGGCTCTTTTTGATTTCTGTTAGAAGTTTGAAGGACTTGAACCCGTGAGGGTCTGAGCGTTAAGAAAACAGTCCGGTGGACTGTTTTTAGCGAAGAGCACAAGGCGGGTACTGAAATCCCTTGGATTTCGGTCGCCGAGCGGAGAGAAAATGCAAAGCATTTTCGGTCAAGTCCTTCTGCCCCTGCCAAAAATAGAAACGGATGCCGCAAGGTGTCCGTTTTTATTTTTCGTTTGTGTAAACAGCCTTGTAGCCGAGGCACGCGGAGCGTGCTGAGGGGTGCGGGTCTCCGGTGGAGACCTCTGAATACCGTAGGTATTCAGAAGCACCGACCGAGCCGGCAGGCGAGAACAAGTCCTTCTGCCTTTCAAATTTCTAACACTTTTTCTAACATTTTTTGACATACGCCTTGAAACAACGTGGTTTCAAGGCCTTTTCTTTATCTTTCTAATGTCGGCACACGCTCTGAAATTCCGCATTTTGATGCTCAAAACGAGCGTCATTTTCGCATCTGTTGCCACCTGTTTTCAACAATTCCGTCTGTTACATCATCAATATAGCATCAATCAGCATCGTGTGTTTTTATCGTATTTCCCCTTTTCTTTGTTTACTGCAACGCAAATTTTGACCGCCGAGGTTTAACTTCAGCGGTCTGTTTGCTGTATTCGATTTTGGAAATATGCGGTCGGGTTACATCTCAAATCCTTCAGTTATTCCGTTGAGCCTCGATGTGTCCTTTTTCACATAATACAGCTCCGTAATTTGTGAGGTACTGTGTCCGAGCAGGTCGGCAACTTGTCTTGGAGTGAGAGATTTAATTGTGCCGTCAGGTTGTTTAATTCCGTTTACAAGATTCGTTGCAAATGTGTGTCGGAGACTGTGCAAACCTTTCTGTTCAATCCCTGCCGCCTTTAAAATTCGGTAGTATCGTTTGCGAAAGTTTACAGGGCGTGTGTAACCGCCGTTCTCATCGGCAACAAGGGGCGTATTTTCGCCGAAGTAGGCTTCCCTGCGTAATTCTTCTATCATCTCGATTGCCGTCTTATTGAGCGGGACAGTGCG